>Ga0307432_1000480_pt1 | contig 29947 bp, 20 predicted proteins | sample SalMarWE160150MG_FD_202158 | JGI IMG/M metagenome (GOLD analysis project Ga0307432, IMG submission 202158) | Salt marsh sediment microbial communities from the Plum Island Ecosystem LTER, Massachusetts, United States - WE1603-150 | ecosystem: Environmental > Aquatic > Marine > Intertidal zone >...
TCCCCACAGCAGTATGGCACGGAGCAAGGCACCTCCCAATCAATGGAGCGACGGAGCGGGGGGAGCAAGGAGCAGGTCAACTTGAGGGAAATGCTTCGCAGACAATTCTGTAGTCTCTGCTCTGCACGCACCGCTCCCCGCGCTGCACGCTCCGGTCCCCACAGCAGTATGGCACGGAGCAAGGCACCTCCCAAGTAACGGAGCGACGGAGCGGGGGAGCAAGGAGCAGGTCAACTTGAGGGAAATGCTTCGCAGACAACAAAACGATGTTTTGTTACCTCTAAAAAGCATCACCCTTTCGAGTTCTTAACATTCGGAGTCAAGTAGCGATTGTGGACAGTATTTGTGACCCAAACATAAGCTGGTGGTTAGCATATGCCGCATTGTAAGCTAATTATCTGGGGTGGGATGGCAATAGTGGACACCAAACCATTCATGTTGCCACCAGACCTGCATAGTATTTCCTTGCATAAGCTACAGGCGACAGGTAACCCAGCTTAGCCTGTAACCTTTGCCGGTTATAGAATATCTCAATGTATTCTGTAATGTCTTCAATCGCTTCCCGCCTGGTACAATAATGGCGGTGATTAATCAGTTCTTGTTTTATTATTCCCCAGAAGCTCTCCATAGGCGCGTTATCGTAACAGTTCCCCTTCCCGCTCATCGATACCTTTAGTCCGAACCGGTCCATGAGCTTTCTGTACTCGTGGGAGCAGTACTGGCTGCCCTGGTCAGAGTGGTGAATCAGCCCCTGAGCCGGGTGTTTAGCAGCTACAGCCTTAAACAGAGATTGGCTGACCAGATTCCTGGTCAACCAATCTCCCATCGCATAGCCCACGATATTGCCGCTAAAGAGGTCTTTGTGGCCGGCGATATACAACCAGCCTTCGTCGGTGGGCACATAGGTTATATCACTGACCCATACCTTGTTCGGCGCAGCAACCTTGAATTGCTGCCCCAGGATATTGTCAGCTATGGGAAGTGTGTGCTTTGAATCGGTGGTAGCCTTGAATTTCCGCTTCTGCTTACAGCGTATGCCAAGTTTCCTGCGGATGCGCTTGATCCGGCAGATGCCTACCTGTATACCGTGCTCCGCCAGATCCTGTTGTAGTCTCTCGGCACCATAGGTCTGTCTCGTCCGCTTATGCGCCGCTCTAATCTCCACCTCCAGTCGTGCTTCCTCTTGGGCCCACTCCGATAATGGCCTGTCCCACCAGGCATAGAAGCCGCTGGTTGATACCTTCAGAATCCGGCTGGATAAGCGCGATAGGGTAATGGAGCCGCATTTTCCTCATTGTCGCGTACCGTGCAGCGACTCCCTGGCAAAGTACGCGGCCGTTTTTTTTAAGATATCACGCTCCATCTTCACCTCTGCCAGCTCTTTCTTTGTCCGGGCTAGCTCCATCTCGACTTCCGTTAGGGGTTTTTGTGCCTTACCAATTTCCCCCAACTTGCCAGTCTTATATGCCTTGACCCAGTAGGTGAGTGTTGAAGGGGCCAGTGATAGCCTGCGGGCCGCCTCCGGCAACGACAACTTTTCCTCTGTTACCAGTTCCACCGCTTCCTCTCGAAACTCCTTCGTGTACCTTCCTTGTGGGATACCTTTCAATTTGACACCTCCGTCTTTCTATTCTACTTGACTTTGGTGTCCATTAAATCCATCCTACCCCAAGTAAGAGCGAGTACCCCCTATGGACACCAATGCGCCTAGCGGCTAAACTATAGCTTGGAGGAAGTGAAGCAGTGAAGTTTCTTCACACGGCGGACTGGCAGCTCGGGATGAAGGCTGCGCACGTTGGCGGAGTTGGAGCGCGCCTCCGTGAGGAGCGCCTTCTCGCTGCCAGGAGGGTTGTTGAGACTGCCCAGGCCCATTCTGCACAATTCATCCTCGTTGCCGGAGATACATTCGAGGATAACGGTGTGGACCGCATTCTGGTGCAGAAGGCGGCTGATGTTCTGGCCGCTTCAAATATCCCCGTGTTTATGATCCCTGGCAATCATGACCCCTTCATCCCCGGGTCTGTCTGGGAACACCCTGCCTGGAAGTCGGCGGAAAACGTACAGGTGATTTATGAGGAGCAGCCCGTGGAAATCCCCGGTGGACTCCTCTACCCCTGCCCTATATGGGAAAAACACTCGGGCAAAGACCCCACGGCATGGATACATGCCGCCGAAGCGACAGGAATTAAGCTCGGCATGGCGCACGGCACAGTGGAGGGAGTCCAGCAGGGAGAGATGGATTATCCCATTCCACGGAATGCGGCGTTGCGGTCAGGGCTGGATTACCTTGCCCTGGGGCACTGGCACTCGACGGCCATTTATGAGGGAGGGGACGGAGCATCGCGTATGGCATACTCCGGAACTCACGAGACGACGAAGTTCGGGGAAAGAGACAGTGGCAACATCCTTATCGTAGACATCCCATCTACTGGCGCAGCGCCCGTTATTACTACCGTCCATACCGGCGGTCTCACGTGGCGGGCACTCGAGGCAGATATTCGAGACAGGGGGGACCTCCTGCGCCTGCGGGAGGAAATTGAAGATATAGAAAATCCCTCATCAGTGCTTATTGAATTGTGTATAAGAGGGCTGCTCTCCGCAGAAGACCGTGAAGAAATGGTTCACATAGGAGAGATATTGAGCTCTCGCTTTCTTTATAGCCATGTGGATGACTTGCATCTCCATCCTTCGCCCGAGGACGAAAACTGGGTGGCAAGCCTGCCCCCTGGAGTTATACGTGAAGCTGGCGCCAGGCTGCGGGAGCTGGCAAATCCCGGCTTTTCGGGGAGACGTCCTGATGGTGCTTCTGAGGAGGTAGCATCGAGGGCGCTCATGGAACTCTACGCCCTGGTGAGGAAGGTTTCGCCATGATACTGAGGGCAATACGTATTGCGGGGTGGCGCTGCTTCGTGGAGTCTGTGGAGGTTGGCCCTTTTCAGGAAGGGTTGAATGTCCTTTATGCTCCCAACGCCACGGGGAAATCCACACTGTTCGAGGGACTGCTCCGCGGTCTTCTCGATGGGCACAGGGTTGGGGGGCAAGAGGTGGCGGCAATACGCCCCTGGGGGCGCTCGCTGGCTCCAACGGTTACCGTGGAATTCTTCCACGAAGGCACGGACTACCGCATTATGAAGCGGTTTCTGGACAATCCCGAATCGAGGCTCGAAAGGAAGGAAAATGGACGGTTTGTCCCCCTGGCTGAGAACAACAAAGCCGATGAAAAAGTGCGGGCAATTCTTACCAGAAATGCGCCGATGAAAGGGCTGGCGCGCCTGGAACACTGGGGACTGGCACAGGTGCTCTGGGCGCCGCAGGGCGACCTGGCATTGGGGAAGCTTTCCGGGGATGTAATCGCCGATATCAGGGCTTCGCTGGGAACGCAAGTTTCAGGCACAGATCCTGTGGAAAAGGGAGTAGCAGAACTCTATGGCCAGTTTTTTACTTCTGGCGGCAAGCTAAAATCGGGCAAGGATGCTCCCGCCCTGGTCAGGTTGAAGGACGAGCTTCAAGTGGCGCTGGGCAGGAGGTCGGCCGCCCTTTCACAGCAGCAGGCTTTTGATGAGGCGGCGCGGCACATAGAGGACCTGCGTGCCTGTAGAACACAGGCAAAAAATGACGAGGAGGCTACAAAGAAGCTGCTCGGAGAAACTCGCTCCAGAGCCGAGTCCTACAGGCTGTTGTCTTCGGAGAGAAAGCAGCGAGAGGAGCGATTGAAGGCAACTACGGCGCAGCATGGTGAACTGAAAAGCCATCTCGATGCAATCAAGTCGGCGAGGAAAGAATTCAAAGAGGCTGGAGATTCGCTTCACAAGCTTGAGGAGGCTATGCCTCTGCAGCAACGTGAGATGGAAAGCCGGGAGAAAGAGGATGCCCAGGCGAAAGCTGCGCTGGAGGATATACGAAAGGAACGTAAGGCTGTTGATGATGCGCAGAAGATTGCAGAGCAGGCACATAGTTATCTGGAGAATAATAAAGCTCTAGCAACCCTGGATAGACAAATTGGGAATATCGTAAAGGCGCAGGAAGCTCTTGCCGCGTGTAAGAAGGAGCGTGCAGGCTTGCTATCTCCGGATGCAAGGACACTTAGAGCTATACGAAAGGCTTTAAGGGAGCGCGATGAAGCCCAGGTGCGCATTGACGCAGCCCTCATAACGCTGGAGGTCACCCCGGAAAAGGACGGCACACTTGTGGTTATTGAGGGAGAGGAAATGGGAAGTGTGGAACTGCGTCCCGGAACTCCCGCCAGGGTGAAGGGCTCCCCCGAGGTGGTGGCGGATTTGCCGGGTGTGGCGCGCCTTCGCGCCTGGGGGCCCACGGGCTCCATCGAGCAGCACCGCAGCGAGCTGGCGGCTGCTGAGCGCGAACTTGAGGGACTGACTATGCCTTTTGGCGCTACGAATATCGAGGGGCTGGAGGCGCTCGGCGAAAAGGCCGAGCAACTGGACAAAAAAGTCGCCGAGGCTGAGACACAGCTTAAGACTCTGCTATCGGGCGAGTCTGTCGAGGACATCGAAAGGGTGCGTTCCATGGCCAGGATGGCGCTGGCGAAGATACTCCAGTCGCATCCCGACTGGAAAGATGCTCCTCCTGACGACGAAACTTTGAAGATGGCAGCGCTGCATGTCCATAATTCGTTTGTAAATAAAGTGGAGGCAGCGGAGCATCGGTGGGAAGTAGCACAGTCCGCACTGACTTCAGCCGCAACGCAGAAGGCACAAACCAGCGCAAAGCTGGAGGAGACATCGAGGCAGATTAAGTTGCTGGAGTCCAGGTTGGCTGAATTCACCGCCGATGGTAAATCGGATGAGGAGCGGGAGAACAAGTTAAGAGAGGTGGCACTTTCATGGGAGGGAGTAAGGGTGAGCCTTGAGGAAACTGATAGAAAGCTTGCGGAATTCGGGGACGCCCCTGCCATTGCGATAGATAAGCTCGAGAGGCAATTGGAAGCCGCAGGCGAGGCTGCGATTAAAGCTCTGGAGGATGAGAAGAGCGAGGAAGGAAGGATGTGGCAGCTTTCAGAACAGGGCACTTATTCCATCCTGGCTCAGGCTGAGGAAGAACTGATAAACCTTGAACGTGAGATTGCTGAAGAACAACTGCGCCTGGACGCTGTTCGCCTTACGTATGAAACAGTAAAGCAGTGCCGTGAGGAGGCTTTAGCTGCCGTGGCTGGGCCTGTGGAAGAGGCAGCAACGCGGACTTTGCAGCGCATAGCAGGGGAAAGGCTGGGGCGACTGCAGCTCGGCGAGTCCTTCGAGCCATCTCATGTTCTCCCTGAGATCTTGGGGGAATCCGTTGCTCTGGATAACGTCTCCGGCGGCGAGCGGGAGCAGATTTATCTTGCCACCCGATTGGCGCTGGCAGAGGTGCTGGCGAAGAACGAACGCCAGTTTGTAGTTCTTGACGATGTGCTGGCAGCCACCGACGCCGGCCGCCTGGCACGGGTGATGACCATCCTAGAAGAAGCAGCCCAGCGCTTGCAAATACTCATCCTCACCTGCCACCCCGAGAGGTATCGGGGATTGGTGGGAGCCAAGTTTATCGATTTGGAGGGGGTGGTGAGGAATAGCTCGGCAGCGCAAGTTTGATATAGGCAATCTCGTAGCGCACGAATTTCAGTTGCCCCAAATCAACGAAATAACGAGGAGAAGAAAAAAGGAGATAGGCTCCCATGTTCATAAAAAAAGTTGAAGTGAAGCATTTTCGATCAATACGTGATGAGTGTCTTTACTGTGATAACTTAACCGCTCTAGTAGGACGAAATGGTAGTGGTAAATCTTCGTTCCTGCACGCCTTGGAGGTATTTTATGATCCTGGAGCACCCGTATCAATAGAAGATTTCTTTGACCGTAATGATAACTCTTCAATAGAGATCCGTGTAACTTACAACAAGCTCCGAGATGACGAAAAAAAAGAGTTCAGCACTTATATAAAGAATGACAAATTAATCGTAACAAAACGTATTTCTATCGAAAATGGACGACCTCTCCAACGATACTATGCTGCAGCACTGCAAATACCGCAATTCGCAGAAGTAAGAGCTAAATCAGGTAGGGAACGTATATCTGCATGGAACAACCTATTTAGTAATCCTGGAGAATTAGCAAATCTAGGAGGCAAAGCTAGAAGCATAGAGCAAGTTGAAACACTTATGACAGATTATGAGTTTAAGTATCCAGAGCTTACCCAACCAAAAGAAAAGATAGAGCAATTCTTTGGTTCTAAAAATATTGGTGGGGGGAAACTCGACAAATTCACAAAGTATGTTTTAGTTCCAGCAGTACGAGAAGCTTCTGATGAGACAACTGGTAAGAAGGGAGTCATATCACAAATTTTAGATACAATAGTATTAAGGAAAATTAATGCGCGTAAGGATATACGAGAATTCAAGTCTAAGTTTGATAAAGAGGCCAGAAAACTATTTAATTCTGAGAACCTTACAGAACTACCTGAACTCGGTGATTCAATTTCTAAAACTCTTGAACAATTTGCACCGGGTTCTCGTTTAAACTTGGGCTGGGAAGAGTTTAAGCCACCCGAAGTCATACCTCCTACTGCTAAGACTACACTAATCGAGGATGATTTCGAGGGTGAAATTAATCGGAAAGGGCACGGTTTACAGCGTTCATTAATCCTTGTTTTACTTCAATATTTAGCTACGATAGTCTCCGTTGAAGCGATCACAGATGAATCTTTTGATGGAGAAGCCAATGATTTGGCACCGGAAGCTCCTGAATTATTACGCGGACCTAATTTAATCTTGGCAATCGAAGAACCTGAGCTATATCTACACCCTTCACGTTGTCGTTACCTATCTGACCTTCTGCTTCAACTTGCTAAGAACCCAGAGAATGATCCCACTGCTGGTAATCAAATTATCTATGCAACTCACTCACCATATTTTATAGACCTCCACCGCTTCGACCAAATTCGCATTGTAAGAAAGGAATCTTCAATTGAATCTCCAGTACCAAAGAGTATTGTAAGAAGTCTTACTTTGGATCAGGTAGCTCAGGAAATGGCTAGAATATACAATGCCAATCCTGATGATTTTACTAGAGATACATTTAGAGCACGTGCAATGCCTATCATGAATACCATTGTTAATGAGGGCTTCTTTGCAGATGTGGTTGTGGTAGTAGAAGGCTTATCTGAAGTTGGCACACTATGGAAACTGCAGGAAATCATGAAGAAGGATTGGACAAAGCTTGGAATAGCTATAATACCAGCAAATAGTAAGAATAATATAGACCGTCCCGTACTAATTTTCCGAGGCTTTTCTATACCCACATACTTCATCTTCGACGCAGACTCAAAGCATAAAGGTAAGGGAAACAAAGGAGAAAACGATGCTAAGAAACACAATAGGGCTTATCTTCGTATAATCGGTGTACAACCGGAGGACTTCCCAGACACTCAATCCCATGAAACTTGGGCAGTATTCGAGGATAATCTTGAACGAGAACTCGAAAAAGCATTAAATAATAAGAATGTCCAAGCACTTCGGAGCCAAGTTGCCTCTGAGCTCGGATATCCAGGAGCCGCAACGGCAATTAAAAATATCAACGGCGCTGCCCGTTTTATAGAGCTTGCTTATGAGAATGGAAACCATATACCTATACTCGAAGAAATCATTGAGAAGATCACGCTTCTGCACAAATAGAAAATGACTGATAATGTAAAGAGGTATATCTGAGATTAGCATAACTCAACTAAATACCAGACATGATGCCCACCATGAAAAAGGAGGAAACCAATATGAAAACAGAGATTTGTTCCGCAATAAACTCAAAGCAGGTCATTGAGTTCTACTACAATGGTGGGACTCGCTTAGTAGAACCATTCTGCTACGGAATACACAAGAACACCAATAATGAGGTATTGAGAGGTTATCAAGCCGGTGGATATAGTGAATCGGGAGAATCAATTGGATGGAAGATATTTCAGACTGCTAACATATCGAACCTAATAATCACTAATGAACACTTTAGTGGCATTAGAGAATACTACAACCCAAATGACAAAGCGATGACTACTATCTACTGCCATGTTTGAATATGTAGAGCTATTGAGCTATAACCCATGCCTGTAGAGCGATATTTTCTCGATTGGGATGCGCCGGTGACGGCGAAGGTGCGGGAGTTCCTGCTGCCACAGCAGCTCTCGGGGCCAGTTGACTTGGGCAAAGAGCTAATCGTCGTGCCCACGCGGCAGGCGGGGCGGCGGCTGCGGGAGGCGCTGGCGCTGCACTGCGCAGAGCAGGAAACGGCGCTGCTCTCGCCGCAGGTGGTAACACCACCTTTCTTACTGCATTCCAGCAATGAGCCGGCGAACGTGGCAAACCCCACGGAAGTAGAGGTGGTGTGGGCTGATGTGCTGATGAAAGCCGACCTCGCTGAATACGGCGGGCTTTTCCCTGCGAGGGCGACGGAGCAGAATTTCGCCTGGGCGATGCACTCCGGTGAAATGATTCAAAGACTGCGCGATACCCTGGTGGAGGGGGGATACCTGATTGCGGATGTGCTAGACAAATTCGGCGATGTTCTGGAGGAGACAGAGCGCTGGCGAGACCTCGCCAGACTGGAGGAAGCCTACCTGAAACAGCTCGAAGAACTGGGAAAATGCGACCCGTCCGACCTCATGACAAAGCAATCTCAAAACCCGAAGTTGACTGAGGGCGTTGAGCGCATAGTGATAGCGGCGGCACCCGACCCCACACCACTCGTGATACAGGCGCTGGAGCACCTTGAAGAGCAGATTTCCATTGTTATATTGATACATGCCCCTCAGTCGCTGGCGGACTATTTCGATGAATGGGGGCGTCCACTGGCGGAGAGCTGGCGTGATTTGCGTATTGACATACCACATGCCGAGGCGAACATCGTTCTGGCGGGCACCCCCGTTTCCCAGAGCAAAAAGACGCTGGAAGCCATAGCGGGAGAAGCTGATCGTTTTGGCCCCAACGACATCGCCATCGGCGTGCCCGACGGCAGGGTAACACCGTTTTTAGCCGCCGACCTTGGAGATAAGGGGCTGCTGGCGTTTGACCCTGCGGGAAAAGCGTTGAGCCAGCATCCGCTGTACTATCTTCTCGATGCGTTCCGCTCCCTGGTCAACGAGGGCGACTACGCAGCCTTCAGCTCGTTTCTGAGGCACGCCGAAGTGCTTAACTTTCTTCAGGGGGAATACCACCTGTCGCCTCGTTGGCTGCTGAAAGAACTGGACGACTTCCAGAACTCCTATCTGCCACAGGCGATGGAGGATATAATCGCCTGCCTTTCCCGCCAGGGTGAGGAAGAGCGATGGAAATTCAGGAGCATGGAGAGGGCGGTGGCGTTCATACGGGAGCAGGTGAATAACTTCCGCAAAGGCGACCTCGATGATGTAGTGCGGTCGCTGCTGCAGACTATATACCAGGGTCGAACGCTCAATCCCAATAACCCTGAAGATGCGGAATTCATAGAGGTGGCGGAGCTTATAGATGCTGCGCTGCGTGAGTTTTCTGGTGGAGTTCTAGAAGCCCTCGGGGTGGAGAAAAGGTATGCCCTGGAGCTTCTGCTGCGCCGACTGGAGGGGCAGCGTTACTCCACCGAGCGTGAGGGCGCTGTAATTGACCTTGAGGGCTGGCTTGAATTGCCATGGAACAGTGCTTCACTCCTGATTGTCACCGGAATGAACGATGGCGTGGTGCCCGATAGCCAGTTAAGCGATGTTTTTCTGCCCGATTCACTTCGAAGCCAGTTGAATCTCAGGCACGACGCAGACAGGTTTGCCAGGGATATGTATTTGATGCGCGGGCTCATCGAGTCCCGCCGTCAGGATGGGGGAAGGGTCTGTTTCATTGCGGGAAAAACGAGCAGCGAGGGCGAGCCTCTAAAACCGTCGCGATTGCTGTTTTGCTGCGACGATGAGGAGTTGCCCCACCGCGTTGAGCGGCTTTTCGGAGACCCCGACGAGAGGCGGGATAACCATCCCGCCTCCATAAGCTTTACGCTGGAGGTGAAGCCTCCTGCGGACATTAAAGCCGCTCGTCTGGACCTGTCGAGATTGCCGGTTACCTGGTTTAAGGACTATCTTGCCTGCCCCTTCCGTTTTTATCTGAAACATGTTCTGGGCATGGAGGAGCTGGGTGATGAGAAAAGAGAGCTGGACGCCATGGACTTCGGCAAGATGGTGCATTATGCCCTGCAGAAAATGGCTGGAGATGATGGGATGCGCCAGTGTGAAAAGGAACATGAAATGAGCGACTTCCTCTGCGCTCGTGCGGAGGACTGGATAAAGGAGCGCTTCGGCTCATCCCCACCACTGCAACTGGGCATACAGCTTGATGCGGCGCGGCAGCGACTCAACGCAGCGGCGCATGAGCAGGTGAGGCTGGTTCGGCAAGGCTGGGAGATTATGCGTTCTGAGATGGTGGCTGAGAGAGAACTATCTGGCATGCTCATACGGGGAAGGATTGACCGTATTGACCGCCACCGCAATAGCGGTTTGATACGGGTTCTGGATTACAAAACTTCCGACAATGCGGAAAGTCCTGAGAAAGCTCATATCGGCTCCTTATCACGGAATATATGGGGATATGCCAGGGTCGATGTCAACAGCGCAGGGAAGGGCTGGATTGATTTGCAACTGCCGCTTTACCGTCTGCTGCTTTGTGAGAAAGAGGAATTTCAAGAACGGATGGAATTGGGATATTTCAATTTGCCCAAGGCTGTAAGCGAGACGGGCGTGGCGGTATGGGAAGGTTTGTCCGATGCCCTGCTGGAATCTGCTGGGGTTTGTGCTGAGGGCGTCATCGAGAATATCCAGAGGCGCAGGTTCTGGCCACCATCGGCAAAGGTGAGGTATGACGATTTTGAAAGCCTGTTCCATGCCGATATTGCCGACTGTATAAACATAGAAACGTTCGAGGCTTTCATGGAGGGAGGCTAATGTGTACCTATTTTGTCATTGCGAGGAGCAGTCCCCTGCCAAGTAAGGGGTGGGGACATGCGGGACGCCTTTTCTGCGCCGAAGCAAACTCGGCGAGATTCCTCGCTCACGCTCGGAACAGGCTCCGCAATCCCACAGATACCCACCACCATGATTGCCACGCCGGAGCTTGTCCTGAACGAGATTCTTCGGTCGTTTCTCTCCCTCAGAATGACAGAGAGCAAAAGAGCTCGCAATGACAGGGTAAGGGGAGAAACACGATGACGATAGAAAGAATCGGCCATAAAGCCATAGCGGCATCCGCTGGCTCGGGCAAGACGTTTCAACTCGCCCATCGCTATATACAACTCCTGGCAAATGGCGTTAGTCCGGACCAGATAGTGGCGCTGACATTTTCGCGAAAGGCAGCAGGAGAAATCTTCGATTCAATCGTCAGATACCTGTGCCAGGCCGCCAGTTCGCCCGAGCAAGCGGGAGAAACCGCAGAGCGGATTGGCAAGAGGGGCTTCGTCCAGGGGGATTTCTTAAAGTTGCTTCGCAACCTGATGGACAGCCTGCACCGTCTGCGCGTGGGCACGCTGGACAGCTTCACAGTGGGCATCATCCGAACTTTTCCCATGGAGCTGGGAATCCCCACGAATTTTCAGATGCTGGACAACGAGGGTGCGGAGGCAAGGAACGCCCGGCAGGAGGTGCTTGATAGAATCTTTGCTGTTCGCCAGGCAGATGATGGGACACAGCGAGAGTTCCTGGAAGCCTTCAAGCAGGCTACCTTCGGCCAGGAAGAGAAGAGCCTGGAGCGCAGCCTGGATACCTTCATCGGTGATTATCGAAAGCATTATCAAATATTGCCCTCAGAGGATTTCTGGGGGAAGGAGAGCGTAATCTGGCCTGAGGGATCACTATGGCTTAAGCCAACTGCTGATGTTGCATCCGCCGCTGCCGCACTCCGAAGCTCGCTTGGGATGAGCAACCTCCCAAAGAGGTTGTCGGATGGGCTGGCGGGGTTTACCGATTTTGCCGGCAGCTACAGCGAATCGGCTATGTGGGATGACAACTTGAGCAAAGGAGTTGTCTTTCAAGCGCTGCTGGAGAGTGGAGAAAGGCTGAGGCAGGGTGAAATCGTGTTGCAATATGGCAAGAGCGAATCCACTCTCAGTACTGAGCAAGGTGAGTCGATTTTCACACTCCTGAGCCATGTGGTTAGCATAGAACTACGCAATGCGCTGAAGAAGACACGCGGCATTTACCAGATCCTGGAGCAATATGAGCAGTTCTACGATTATATCGTCAGACGGCAAGGCAGGCTCACCTTCACCGACGCCCAGTACCTGCTGACGGCAGCCAACAGCTATAGCGGTGGCTCCCTGCTTAGCCGCATGCCCGATGAAAATACAAGACTGTACATAGATTACCGCCTCGACTGCAAGCTCGACCACTGGCTGCTGGACGAGTTCCAGGATACCAGTGATTTGCAATGGGAGGTGCTGCGCAATCTCGCCGATGAGATATTGCAGGACACCAGCGGACGGCGCAGCTTTTTCTACGTTGGCGACGTTAAGCAGGCTATCTACGGCTGGCGCGGCGGCAATTCCAGGCTGTTCGGTAGCATACTGGAGCAATATGGGTCATGCATCCAGCAGAGCCAGCTCAGCACCACCTTTCGCTCCTGCAAGCCCGTCGTTGACACAGTCAACAGCGTGTTTAGCAGCCTGCCAGAGAACGAACTGCCGCCAGGAGCCCTAGCGGAATGGGGAAAAGTCTGGCAGGTTCATCAGTGCCAGGAAGGCGTTGTTCCCAAACACGGCTATGTCAGCCTGCTGGAGCCGCCATGCGAGAATGGCGAAGTCAAGCCTGAGGATGATGACAGGTATAACATCGTAGCTCATCTTCTTCGGGAAATTGACCCGCTGAGCCGGGGTCTGTCGGTAGCAATTCTGGTGCGCACCAATAAGTGTGGCAAGGAAATCGTCGACTTTCTCCGCCGCTCATGCCAGGATATGAACATCATCCATGAAGGCAGGGCTGCTATAAAGGACAACCCCGTCGTTTCCCTGCTCCTGTCCCTGGTGAAATTCGCCGCACATCCGGGAGACACCTTGGCTTGGGGACACCTGGAGATGAGTCCGCTCAGAGATTATTTTGACAGGAAGCAGCTTAACCGCAACAACCTGCCGCTGGCTTTGCTGTGGGAGATACAGAATTATGGCTTTCGGGCGCTCATTCGCAACTGGGGAGCGAGGTTAGACGAGGCGCATCCGGTGGATGCTTTTGGCAGAAAGAGGTTGAACGACCTTATCAACGCTGCTGGAGAGTTCGATGAAAGTGGCAGTCGTAATTGCAATGATTTCCTTCATTTCATAGACAGCTACGAATTGCATGAGCTGGCTTCCGAGGATGCCATAAGAGTTATGACCATACACCAGTCCAAGGGTCTGGGATTCGATATCGTCATCCTTCCCGATTTGCAAAATGGCACCATGACGGGTGGAGGGCAGATAGATTTTGTGACAGCGCGCGACCCCTTGACCAGCCATCCTCTGTGGGCATTGAAAATGCCGCGCAGGCTTATAGCCCAGAGCGACCCTGTGCTGGCAGCACGGGTTAAAGCGAGTGATGAAACCGCGTGTTTCGACGCGTTGTGCCTGCTGTATGTGGCATTGACCCGCGCCAGACAGGGCCTCTACATAGTGACCAGTTTTCCTGGTAAGAGCGCCGCTGTCATGAGACCTGCCAGCCTGTTGAAATTGCAACTGGCAGGCAAGGCGAAGCCAGTTGACGGAAAACGAATTGAGATTGACGGCTGCGAGTTTACCTGCCTCTATGAAGAAGGAGCGCGCAACTGGTATACCGGAGTTCCCCAAAGGGAAAAGGTTGCTGAATTATACGAATTGCGTGAACTGTCGGAGAACTTTGGTGAGCAGCCTTCGCATAAGCGGCGACTTGCTTGCATATCGCCTTCCGCGTGGATGGAGAGGGAACGCAAGGCCGATTTGCTGTTTGCCGCTGCCGCACATGACAGTCTGGAGTTCGGCACAGCGATACACGAATTGTTTGAGAAAGTTTCCTGGATTGGCGAAGTGGATGTTGAGACGTTGATTTGGGAATGGCAGGAGGCAGCTTCACTCAGAAAGGATGTGAAACGGAGGGTAATCGAGCAGTTCCGTCAGGTGCTCACATCCGCAGAGGTGCAAAAAGCGTTGTCACGACCCGAAGGCAATACTGACTTGTGGCGTGAGAAACGCTTCGAGATTGTTTTGGGGGATGAGTGGGTGACCGGTGTCTTCGATCGCGTTACTATCATGCGTGATTCGGAGGATAGACCGCTGAAAGCCACAGTCCTGGATTTCAAGAGCGATGAGATTGCAGATGATGCTGACCTGGCTGGTATTGCGGAACGATATCGCTCACAACTGTCGCTTTACGGGAGGGCGCTGTCACAGATGCTCCAGCTTGACCTTTCGCAAATCACCCTTCGGCTTCTTTTAACGGAGTCAGGCAAAGTGTATGACCTGGAGTGAGCGGCATGGAATATAAGGATTGTCTTCGTCCCTTAAACTCATTAGGAGTGTGTCCGAGTAATCCAAAATCAATCAATTTCTGAAGCTAACTCCTCTCGGCCTTTTCCACTCGTTGAAGCTAGACAAGATATTACTCGGACAGGCTCATAGGGGAAGGCGGTTTACCCGTGAAATATTTTAGGCGGCTTTAGGTGGGAATAACATTTTGACGGATTGTGCAATGGGCTACGTACCACTCCCCGAGAGCAAGCGGAGCGTACCGTGTTACCTTGTTGGCCCCTTCATGGTTAGTCGCCTCTCCCAACGGTGAACAGACTGCCTGCGTCAGGCTCACCTTGTATTGGGAAAAAAGATAAAGTAGAATATGATAGATATGGAGAGAGTGGCCATGGATAAGGATGCGACAAGCAGGATACCACGCAGCAGTAAACGTGCCAACGAATTGGATGGTTCTGAATGGACCAAGTTCTCAATCAGTGTTTGGAAAGACATACATAAGACTCCTGGGGAATCCAAATATCATCATCCGGCAATGTTTCCCACTATGCTGACTAATCGGCTGATAAGATGTTTTGCTGCGCCTAGCGACAAGATTGTGCTCGACCCGTTTATGGGGAGTGGTTCCACTCTTGTTTCTGCACTAAATATAGGGAAACAAGGCATTGGCTTTGAAATAAATAAGGAGTACATCCAGTTAGCAGAGAAGAGGTTAGCACAGAAGCCGCTCATAGGTGAATTCATGCAACCACTTATATATCAGGATAGCGCTACACAGATCGAACAAAGGCTAGAACCCAAGTCAGTGCACTTATGCATAACTTCACCACCATATTGGGATATCCTGTCACAGAAGAGAACTGCTGATTATAAAAAGATCCGCGATTATGGCAACATGGATGGTGACCTGTCAAAGATAGATTCATATGAAGGTTTTCTAGACGGATTAGATCAGGTCTTTCGTGGAGTCTACAACGTACTGGCTAAGAATAAATACTGCATCGTCAATGTAATGGACTTGAGAAAGAAAGATAAGTTCTATCCTTTCCACTGCGACCTATCAGCTAGAATGCAGAAAATAGGATTCATTTGGGACGACGTTATCATTTGGGACCGCAGGGATGAATACAATAACTTACGATCGTTAGGCTACCCCTACGTCTTTCGGATAAATAAGATTCACGAATACCTGCTGATATTCAAGAAACCTGATTAACTGGATTAACCTCGGCTTTTATACCAGTATGTGTCAAAAGCTTGGTAAGTGTCGAAGAATTTATCAAGCATACGATATTTCAGCCAGGTGCAGCCCTCATCTCGCAAGTCTCTGATAGCACCATTGTATTGTTTCCAAGTAATAGTTCCTGCTGGTTTGTTGAGTGGCCACTTCTTCACAAAATCTAGCATAGTGAAATTGTAAGTTTCTGCGTCAAGTTTGATCCCAAGTTCTTGCTCAAGGAAATCTGGAAGTGTTCTCATTGAGCGGAGGTCAATGTTGGTGTGGGGAGTACCACTGCCACCGGCCGCCTCATTTACAATTACTCCAAAACCTTTACGCGTTTTAACCGGACATGTATCACAATCCCACGCAGTCGGGACGCCTTCGACATTCCCTTTGTAGCACCAAAGGCATCGGATTTTCCCTACCCATTCCGCGAGTATCAATCGTGTAGAATAAGGCGAAGCCATGATGATTGCAACTTCATCCCGAGGATAGAAAGTATTATAAGAAAACCACGCCTCTCTTTCGATCTCACCTATGTGTGATCGCCCCAGACCAGTCTGCTTGCTGTGTAACCTTATGCGGTCTATCTGGGATCCGAAAAATACCGGCGTGATACTTGCCTTGGCATCCAAGAAAAACAACACTGGCTTCCCAGATTCCTTACTGGTAACGTAATCTGGAGAGAACTTCACCATCAGCGCGGCCAAATTCTCCTTAGTGTCTAGCCTTTTCAGGCGGCTATTCATCCACGAGTTCCCATGCAAAATCGCCGTCTGGCCGAAGGTTAGGATTTGCAGGCCGTAATCTGCCAGGAGCCCCTCTAGATTCTCCTCTAGACGCCGCGTGAGTGCAAACCGATCCAGAAAATGAGTAGTCCCAGTCTCCAAAGGCTCATCCATATTGTCATCCTAATCGTCTGTATATTCTACCAGTTTAGGGAGTTCTGTAGGAGCATACCCTTCTGGCCTCACACTGAGCACAAATCCCCTTGTGTGGCGCCGGATTAAACTCTTTCGCAAGTATTCCGTTAATCGTCTTAGCTATGTTTTCTTCTCCCTCGCGCAAGAACTCAGAGGTGACGGCGAATATAGTCGATTGGTCCGCCTCGATGTAGTAGACAATGGCTTCGTCTACCTCAATGTTACGTTGACTCTGAGCTGCTAAGCAGTAGAACTGCATTTGGAAATCAGTCCGTAGTCCTGCATGGGGTTGTCCTGTTTTGTAATCGATAATGGTATGCTTGCCTCTCTTGTTTCGGACAAGTGCATCATATCGTCCTCTGATAAGGGCGCGATCAGTGGTATACTCGAGGTCTCCTTCCATTCCTACTAGGTTACTCATCCATTCCGCCTGTTGTGCATAATAAGCCTCGATAGCATGCGCCGCACGAAGCTGCTGTTTCCGTATGTCGTACTGCCTCATGTTGGTATTCTTGTAGTAAAGCATGAAGTTTTGATCAAGATAGACTTTGGCTTCATCAAGTGTAGGTGGGCGTCCTGAAAGGGCAGAGGAGTTTATGATGGCTAATACGTCATGCATTAGTTTACCGAATTGAAAGAAGACGGCCTGCGGGAATTCTAAACCGTATTCCACTATGACCTGATATCGGTACGGACAGGTCAGATAATACTCCAAAGACGAGTATCCAGTGACAAGGTATTGCTGATTTCCTCGTGGCTTGTCAGTCCGAACGGGTACTTGGTTCTTGTCCGGAATCTGTACTTCACTTGACTCAATCCAAAATAAGGAAGGAGACTTCGGTTTCCTAAGCCCAACATCCTGAGACGCTAACAAGTATACTGCCTTCCGCGCCCTTGTGCATGCCACGTAGAATAACCGCCGCTCATTGTCAAGTGAAGTCATATAGCGCTCCGAGTCAAACAGGCGGTTGTCAATCAGCCATCGTTTGGTGCTTCGTTCCAATGGGAATCTTTGTTTCACTAGCATTGGTACAAAAACAAAGTCAAATTCCAACCCCTTTGATTGGTGAATAGTAAGGAGGTTAACCGCATCCGCGCGCATATCCGGTGGGCTGATCTCGTCATAGGAATTCCGAGCATATGCAGCGAGAAATGCAGCCAGCGATCGAAAACTCTTGTTGTCCTGGATTTTTTCATACTCACCAATAATGCGAGTGAATTGCGCTACATTATACTTGATGATTGAGTCGCCTTCGCGCTTGAACAGCCCCAGTTCTTCGATGAACCTATGTATGAGCTCTAAGAGCGATCCGAATCTCCTTTCTTCGTATCTGGTGCGCAGGTTTTGCAGCTGACTGAATAGTGACCAATCAGCAAGCGATAAACCAGCGGCCTGGAAGTCGGTTTCCGTCAAAAGCGAAGACTTGTCAATGGCTGGGAACATTTGCTCGTTGATTGGCTTCGAGAACAATTGGGAGAGTTGGGGAAGCTGTTCCATATCGTCTCCGTTTTTGGCAAACCACTCTATTGTGGCCACCAGTTGCTTCACTTCGTTGGTGGAGAAGAGGGTGCGAGCCCCTCTGGCTATACAAGGGATGCCGACTGTCTTCAATGCATTAACGTAGTCAGAACCGTATGAGGCCATTGATCGCAGTAGTATCCCAACCTGCCCATATGATGTAATTGCTTTGGTTGACATGAGTTGCCTGATATTGTCGACAATGTAAGCCAGCTCATCCCTGAGGTCTGCAAACTGTCGGATGGAGACGAGGCCCGATGCTGTTCTCGTGTACATAGGCTTTCGAAGTCTCTTGTCAACTCTGCTAATGTTTTTCTCAGAGATGGCCAATATGTTTCGTGGGCAGCGGCGGTTCTCGGACAGCGGGGATGTGACGCAAGCTTCTGATTCGGAGAAGGCTTGTATGTTCCTTTCGTCCGCTCCGCGAAACTGATAGATAGCTTGATCGTCATCACCCACTACACAAACGTCAGCGGTTTGTCTAAAAACATCGATGATCTCAGCTTGAACAGGGTCCACATCTTGATACTCGTCGACAAACACATAAGGGAATCGCTCAACACAGTGTAGCCGTATTTGCTCATTATTCAACAAAAGATAACGTACTTTTGTTAACATGTCGGCGTAGTCTATGAAACCGTTGTCAGCGAGGTATTTATTGTAAAGCTCGTACATACGAACTATTTCTGGATGGGCTTCTCGTAATCTGTCAAGAGGGATACTGTTCATCTTGATTATATCGAACGAGGCCATAAGCCTCTCAATGAGGGATGATTTATCTGCCGTTGGGTCTACCTTTTGGATTTCCCAAGCCGACCAGTTCTTGGTGAGGAGTATGAACTGCTGGCTCTCCGTAATTGGCTCAAATGCTTCCACTGATAGGATTCTCTCCGCAATCAGTATCTGGAAGCAGAAGGAATGTATTGTCCCAACAAACATTCTAGAAGTAGCTGATCGGTCCGTCAGGACCCGAGAAAGTTCGCCCTTTAGATTGTCTCCAGCCAAAACGGTGAAGGTAATTGCAGCTACTTGAGAGGGATCAACACCACCATCGTTAATTAGCCTGGCTATTCGTCTTGTGAGGGTTGTGGTTTTGCCAGAACCAGCACAAGCCAGAATACACAATTGCTTAGCATCTGAGTTAACCGCCGCTTCTTGCTCTGGGCTAAGCACGAGCGACGTATTTCTCGCATCCAATTCTATGTCTCCAATCGGTCGTGTATGACCTTGTCTAGAGGTTTAGGTTTGTCTCTGGAGCCTATCCACACGGCTACTAAACTATGCTCAAGACTTTGCCCCACAATAAGTAGATCCTTTGGGAAATATCGCTGATAGATATCTTGAGCTTCTCTGGTCAGAACCATGTTGTTGCTTGCCAGTGTAACGAAAAATATACCACGCTCCGGCACCGCTGAATGGTGGATCACGAAGAAGTCTGGAAAGTAGCGCAGGATTTGGACTGAATCACCATTCGGAAGACTACAATACTCGCGAATACGAGACATTTCTCCTGTGGAGGTGATGGCGGAGAATGACGTTGGTTGCACTTCGAAACCGAGTTTTCTGAAGGCTTCTAGAGTACGCCGTGACAAATCATCCATATCTGCTCCATGTGCTAAATATAATCAAGCCTAATTTTGCTACTAGTAGTCAATGCTTTATAAGGGCTTCCGCAAACAACTCCAGAGCTTTGGCTGATGGATACGTTGATAATGAAGCTATTCCGTTTGCTAGTTCGATAGGTAATAATGCACCTTCATAGCGATTGCTCAGTATTTTGGGTAACGTGGCAACGATGTTGTCAAGAGCTATCAAATTAGAAATAGACGGGTTTTCAACAAATTCTCCCCTCTCGCCCGTAGGTACGGTAATGACCATCTTGTGATAATCGTTGTACTTTATGAAAACCTTTGCCCCGTAGTTAGTATCAGTACCATAAACACCAACCAAATTTGAATGTTGGATTTCACTCCGAATGTATGAATTGTCTGGGATGAATATTGATCCGCTTGGTGCGTTTGCTCCAATCAGTTGTAGGTGCTCAAAAAATGCTCCTGTTTTCTCCTGACCGAGCATAGCAATTCCATATCCACTCTCCTTTGCATATTTGAAGAAGCGCCTGATCGGTGCCGATAACTTTGCCAGTGTGGCACGAAGGGAGAGGGGGCCATCTTTGACAAGTAAGCAATTCCTTAGAATCTCCCTGTTGTTTTCCCAATAGTACCTAATTGGGGTAAAAATCATCAAAGTCTCACTCACTGCCATATAGTCCGATGCGACTTGATTAGGGGCGTAGTCTTCTTGCATACTCAAATGTAAGCCAAACAGGTCAGTAATGAAAATATCACCATTACACTTTGGGCAGTGACCCTTTTCTTCATCAAAGGGAAGTGTAGCAACGTTTTCGTGACAGTGGGGGCAACCGAATTTTTCCAGATGGTCTTTTGGTGTGGGACTCCATTTCTCATATGCTATCCACTTCAGAGTTTCCATCATTGCCCCATCAATGGCATTATTCAAACCTGTATCTCTTACAGACTCATAGATAATCTCTCGTACTGTTTGGTATATCGTCTTTCCCTTAATTAAAACGTGCCGTAAAGGGAAAGCGGTAGCATGAAATAAAGCAGCACGTTCCATCATATCCCTCAGAGAAAAGGGGTTAGGCGTTTCTTTGTCTAGCTTAGCAATAGCATATTGGTCTAATTTCATGAGAGCTGTCTTTACAAAGGCGATAGCTTTGTAAGGCGGTTTGCGTGATTCAATTGATTGGATTGAGCCATCGGAAGAAAAAATAATACCTAGTTCCTTACCCCCTTTAGGTAGCTGCTGCCAAACAGCACCCGTAGATTCGGGTGTATAATCTGGGTCCTCGAAGTTCTGACAAAGGTTTTTGACCAAAGGGCACTGTATTACCTCTAAATGTCCTAATTTGCTAGCTTTTTCAGCAGGTAGCCTCAAACCCTTCTGATAAGGCATTATTAACTCCCTTTCTTTGGTGGGCTGAATCTCAATGCTTGCATTGAGACAACGAATCTATGAGAGCGAGTTAACATTCTAATATATCCCACCGTTTTCGCTTGTAGAATATCGTCCTTGAGACTCTCATAAGCGATATTGAGCCTGGACAACCTATTCACATCGTCCTGCGAAGCGAGGTGAGCAATAAAGAAGTTCTCGGTTTGAGCTAGGAGGTCTGGATTAATTGTTGTTGGTGACTGGGTTGAGTACACCATACCAATATTATATTTTGCTCCTTCCTTTGCAAGCCTTCTGTATATCTTAGTGCTCTCATCAGTATCATTGACCGCAAATAGGTCATGAGCTTCCTCAAAATAGAGCTGAATAAAATGATTGCCTAACTTATTATTTGCAAATTTATCAGTTTGGTGAGCAAAAACAGCTTTGGACAATTCACGCGAAAAGTACTGCATTACCACTTCATTTGCATTTCCTAAATCTAAGATTACAGTCAGACCTTTATCTAATTCTGCTAATATATCTTGTACAAAATTACCAGCGGTTTTGTCGTGATATTGGCGTAAATTTTGCAGTAATCCGGGGCCAGCGCTAACCGTTGATATCGGTTTAAAGAAATTCAGCATTGCTTCATCATCTGCATCAAAAAGGTTTTTCCCTTTTGTTGAGCTAGGCAATTTAGAAATTCTATCTTGGTCTGTCACTTTCTCAAAGAAAGTAACAAGTTCATCTAAACTACTCGGAGTGAGCCACTTTGTTTTTTCCTTGCCAAAAATCAACTCCATAGCAGTTCCATTTAATTTTGGATCAAAGTTGACTTTTGTCTTCAGTTTATTCTCATCCGCAGAAAAACCAGCTTTTTTTAGAATCGCCCAATATATAAGGATTTTCCTGGTAGCTCTGAGTTTATCCCCTGCTTCAAAACCGCTTAATATTTCAAAACTTGGGACATCAACAGATAAGAATCTTTCTATATAAATTGAGTGTCTACCAGCATCGCTCAACAAGACCGCCACTATCTTGTGCGAACTTTCTGGATGTTCATAAAAATCTATTCTCAGCGGTTTCGAATCAGTCTTTTCCTTCTTTGTTAATGCATAGACAACGCATCTATCGGGATAAGCACTCCTAATCGAAAAATTGTCGTCCTGAGGATTGTCGTTGGCATATTCCCCATTCATATCAAAGATTAATTGTCCGACATTCTTCGTTTCCGAAGTTGTTTCTATCAAGCTCTGGGCAATCAACTTAACTACATTGCTCTTCCCTAGCCTTGTTTTACCGAACATAGCAGTCCGACAGCCCATAAAATCGTTGGTTGATAAATAGACGTTTACGTCAGGCTGTTCCTTACCGGGTAAAGGGAGTCTGCATTCGGTAAGTCTTAGTTTGCCGATTAGAAAGCGATTCTCCTGGGGAACAATCGAGTTGGTCACCAGGTCCAATAAAGCATTATCAGGTGCGTAAACTCTATATTTATGGGCACTAACGAAGTTGTTCAAATCGCCTGAGAATTCAACAGTATCAGCTTTCTGCGGATGAGGGTAAAACATTCCTAATACACCAGTTTTAAGTGCGCCCCATTGCAGTTCACTTTGAGTGAAAATGTCTAACTCAGGCATAGATTTTTTCTGTAGTTCAAAGTAGGTTTCTTGGACTTCCGTGGAAAGCGGAGTTGGTGCCGCATCAAGTACTCTCAACAGTGTAAAGTGTGGTGGTATTGTAGCACCACTACTCTCGAAATTTGAGGGGCACATGATTAGCAGAGAATTTCTGGGAATGCCACCAACGGCTATCTTAAATGGGTCACACGTGATAATTGTGACCTCCTTATATCCAATGTCTAAAGCATAGCCAATAAATCTTCTTTGGTCATGAAGCTTGGTTTTCTCAAGAGTCTCTTCCTTGCCCAGAAAGTCTTTCAGCACTCTTAATGGATGATTTTGGATGGCAGCGGCATCTAGAAATTGTTTCATATTATCCCCCTCGCCTCACTAGTAATTCGATATGATTACCTCTTTCGAACTATTAGTGCTAACTCCGATCACGTTACTAGTGCCTACCGGAACCTTAACTACATTAAAATCACTATATAATTCGCGGATTTCACGGTTCGATGAATTGGTCATTAACCAATTAACCCTGTTTTTCCTCACTATTTCCTTCAACTTTCTGGAAAGCCTTACTTGGTCTTCGAAACTGAATTTGCCATTAATATAATGAGCTTCCGGCATTTCTTTCTCGCCTGGTTTATAGGGAGGGTCAAGGAATATGAAATCGCCGTCACTGCACTGATCTAAAATGGGCTCAAAGTCGGAGTGAACGAGCGTTGCTTTTCTCAATCTTTTCGACAGTTCAACAATACTACCGTGTGTAATAACCCATCTTCTTTCTTCGCCCCCATATCCTACATTGAAATTCCCGCTAGGGCTATGCCTCCACATTCCCTTGAAGCAGGTTCGATTTAGATAAAGAGTCCTTGCTGCACGATAATACAATGACTCATCTTCGTATTCTTCGTCCCTTGTTTTATAATATGCATCCTTACCACTTGGAAAGCCCACGAAGGTTTCCCAGACTCTGTGTGGATAGTTTCTAATCCCTCTATACAAGTCAATCAATTCCCTGTTCAGGTCTGAAAGTATCGCTCTTTCTGGTTGTACATATAGAAAAACGGAACCTCCACCCAAAAAGGGCTCAACATATCTTCCCCTTATTCTGGCGCTTTGAGGTAAAAGATTAGCCAAGAAGAATAACAACTTGCTTTTCCCACCAGGGTACCTCAAGAACTTCATAATTTACTCAATCCGTAATTGGATTGTATTCTTCGTTATGTCAGGATGTCAAGGCTAACAACTCTAGGTTCCTTATAGCTGGCCAATAGTTCCTCTGCGAGAGTCAATCATTCGTTCAGGGTAACCAGTCAAGTTGACTTTATTAAGTATCTGGAATTCCAAGGACACCATACCAATTAGGCCTACTACAAATCAGGTATTATGTCCACAAAATATGAATACTGCAAATAGCTGACGGACTGTCCCAAATACCAAACCTGAACAATCTAGCGTTTTGTTCAGTTCTTCGGTAGAGTCTCACAAGATCCTCAAAATCCAAACAGCTCACAGACAGGTATCCGAATATCGACAAGGGGGTATGCCCTGTGGGTTGGGTGATGGACTCGCTCTAGCCGTTGCTTATACTGCAGTAGAGCGTCACCCTTTCCTCAAACTCTGTCTCAGTGCATCCTTAAGACATATTGACGTCCGTTCTTAGCTCCTATATGATGTATGAAAGGTACAAGAGGGTAGTGAAGTGGCAGCAAAGGAACCTACAAGGGAACCTGGCGTTAGATGTCCCAAGTGTGGACATCGTCTCGGTTTTTATCCCGAATTCCGATTCTGGAAGTGCACCAATTGTGGAAAGATATGTACATATGACGAACTTCGGGAGATATCTGCCAAGGGGGGAGGTAAAGTAGAGCAGGGCAAGGCGAAAAGACCGCGTATGGTTCCAAAGGTAGTCGGCATCGCCCTAGCTTATGTGCTTGCGATTGTAGTACTCATTGTCGTCGTTGGTCCTTTTAGCTTGGTCCCTCTCTGGTTACTAGTTGGGGTTTCTGTCATCTATTCCATTGAAAAGTGGTTAACTCATTACACTAGGAGATATAAGATTGTCGGGCGGATTTATAGACTAATCTTGAATCTTTCGGTACTATCGTTACTGGGTCTTCTTATCTCGTCCGCTGTACTGTTGTTCACACAACAATTTACACAGAGCCCGCTTGTTGGCAGTTTAGTATTTGTGTTTGAACTCTCTGTCTTTATCTGGTTGTGCAAGGTCGTCTCAAAGAATAGCTGGCGACAACCAAGTATGAAACTCACGGTGATTTCACTAATAGGCTTATTCTTCATATTCTCCTTTGCTGGTGTGCAACCATTGGCTGACTATAAGGATGCGGCTATTGATAAGATACGTATGATTTGGCCCGAGCATCCAGCCCTCCTGACAGTTATTCTAGTTCTTGCTGCAATCGGTTTGGTCGCGCTGCTTGTCGACCTAATCAGATGGAGAGGGAATAGTTTCTCAACCAGTCGAAGAGGGAATAGTTACTCAATGAAAAAAACATTCCTAATTTTGTTGGTAATTGCTTGTATTGCAGTCGTAGTTTGGGTTGCTTACCTACTTTTTACCAACCAAACTGACCCAGTCATGGGAGGGATTATACTTGCGGTAGATATTGGGGTCTTAATCTGGAATATATCCGTCCTGAGAGCATACAGGATAGGAAGTGGGACTGTCCTTGCTGTTTTTCTTGTCGTCGCACTTATAGGGATGACAGTAAGTGCTTTTGCGGGAATTGAGCCCTTTGCTGGCCTTAAGAACAAGTTCATGGATAGTCTTCCTGGAATAATCTCTACGTATGATGTTGCGGTTTCGTCAGGTCAGGAAAAAACTGTTGAGAGTTGGAATATTAGACTAGATGGTGGTGGATGGAATGGTGGTACTGTAACTGTAAGACTAACAATTACCAACCTTGGACCGAGAAGGGCTTTCGGGTATGCCAGTCTACTTGAGCCAGGTCCCCAGCTGGCTGCTATTGATAGTACCGGGAAATTAGTGGAACCATGGGTGCCTGAGTATAGCTGGGAGGATGTGGCGCGGGCCATCCAGAACGGAGAGGCACTCCAGACTGACCCCCTCTATACTAAGGAGTTTTATCCTAACGAAAGCTGGACTGGAACTCTTAAGTTTGAACTGAGCCCATACTCTGGAAAGACAAGGCTCTATATGACACGGTATTACCATGTGACGAAGTATTTTCTATTTGACCTTGGTGAACCCAAGAGGTAAATATGTTCTGCGTTCCAGCTGATGATACCGATAATTGCAGGCATAGATAGTGAGGTTCACTTCATTGCCGAGCGCTAATTCAGTAGTCCATAGACTTATTAACGGAGAGCGTAAGAAACGAGGTATACCAACTGTCAGGTGGAACCAAAGACTATACTGTCTAGCAAAGCAGCAGGCAGACTATTGCGCCAAGGTGGGAAGGTTGGTACACTCCAACAGATTCGCTTTCCAAGGTGGTGAGAACTTGTGCGGTGGCAAAGGAGACATGACGCCAAGAATGATAGTGAACACATGGCTAAAGAGCAAAGCAGGGCACCGGGAATATTTGTTGAGCCCTCGAGTCAAGTCTGCCGCAGTAGCTATATCTAAGTCAAGACATGGAACCTATTGTGCTTGGTCATTTAGTGACAGACCTGTTGAACAAGCACATCACCACAAAACGCCAAAAGGAAAGGTCCATCCGCGAAGAAAATCTCTACTGGACAAGGTATTCGTCGCGTTAAGAAGATTCTGGAGACTATAATCGATTTGAAACAACAATAGCTCACGAAATAGCTCGAAGCTATAATTGGGTAGATTGAGCCCCGACAAAGCGTCAAGCTATCCCAAAAATCCAACTAGCTCAGAGACAGTTATCTTAATATCAAGACGGGGTATGCCCTTTGGATTGGGCGATGGATGAGCCTCCAATCACCTCAAAATACCTGTTTTGACACTTTCCTCATAGCCAAAAAACGGCTTCTAGCTTTGTAAGCCTTCTATTTCAGGCAAAAAGGGCATATAATGATAATGAGATAGTGAAGATGAAAAGGCTCATCCTTTTAATTGCCATAGTAGTGCTAGTAATGATACTAGCGAAGTTACCTGCATCGGTGCTCGAAACTTCAGCAAACGTGCCTCTGCCAGATGACCATTCTATTATTCCTTCGACAGTTGGAAGCTCCAGCTTTGTCTCCTCAATGGCTCTGGATATGTCTGAGGGGCCCGTAAAACCCATGGTCGTCGCAGGTCATCAGTATATGGTGGGCCTTAGGCCCGATGGCACTGTTGTCGCCGTAGGGGATAACGATCATGGGAGATGCGACGTCAGCGATTGGACGGACATAATTCAAGTTGACGCAGGCGGTCACACGGTCGGGCTTAAGTCCGACGGTACCGTGGTCGCTGTAGGGTATAACGCATGGGGGCAATGCAATGTGGGCAGCTGGACGGATATTGTGCAAATCTCCGTAGGTAGCTATGGGCACACCGTGGGGCTTAAGCCTGACGGAACTGTGACCGCTGTGGGGCGAAATGATAATGGTCAATGCAACGTAGACAGCTGGACAGATATTATCCAAGTTGACGCAGGCGATGATTTTACGGTCGGTCTCAGGTCCGATGGCACTATTGTCGCTGTGGGAAGGGAAGACCTCGGTCAGTGTAATGTGGAAGGCTGGACAAACATAGTGCAGGTCTCTGGAGGTGGCTATCACGCGGTGGGACTTAAACCTGACGGTACCGTGGTCACGGCCGGGAGCAACAATGATGAGCAGTGTGATGTGGAAGACTGGACTGACATCGTCCAGGTCTCCGCAGGGTATTATTGCACAGTAGGTCTCAAGTCCGACGGCACCGTGGTTTACGCAGGATGGCAGGGCTCCGGGGCTGGTGAAAGCGACGTCAGTGATTGGACTGACATCGTCCAGGTCTCCGCAGGCGCCTACCAGACAGTAGGACTTAAGACCGATGGCACGGTGATTGCCAGGGGAGTCAACTGCCATGGGCAGTGTGATGTTAGCGGCTGGACGGATATCATTCAGATCGGTGCAGGCTGGCAGCAAACAGTAGGGCTCAAGCTTGGAGGCACCGCAGTTGCGGTGGGCCGCGCCCTCTGGGGGCAATGTGAAGTCGGCAATTGGACGGACGTCGTCGAAATCGACTCAGGATATGACCACACAGTGGGGCTCAAATCTAATGGCACCGTGCTTGCTGTGGGAGGAAACTGGTACGGACAATGTGACGTCGCTGGCTGGACGGACATTGTTCAGGTCACAGCGGGCGGTCATCACACGGTAGGACTCAAACCCGACGGCACCGTGGTTGCCGTGGGGGGAGATGGCTTTGAGGGCTTCGATCCGGGTGATGTCAGCGACTGGACCAATATTGTCCAGGTTTCTGCAGGGTATTATCACACGCTGGGGCTTAAGTCCGACGGCACCGTGGTTTACGCAGGAGCAGACTGCAACTATTATGGGTACGGGCTATGTAATGTGGGTAACTGGACTGATATCGTTCAGGTCTCTGGAGGCTATGCTCACAATGTGGGACTCAAGTCCGATGGCACCGTAGTCGCTGTAGGAGGCGGGGCTGGAAATAGCGCGTACGATTCGGTGGAGTGGGGGCAATGTAATGTGGAAGACTGGACGGATATCATCCAGGTCTCGGCAGGCTGGGGTCATACTGTGGGGCTTAAATCCGACGGGACAGTAGTTGCTGTGGGCTGGAATGACTTCGGGCAGTCAGAGGTAGATGGCTGGACGGATATAGTTCAGGTTGCAGCAGGCCGTGTGCATACGGTGGGTCTCAAGTCCGACGGCACTGTGGTCGCTGCGGGTCCCGAAATCAAGCTTGCTGAATGTCTTCTCCTAATAAGAGCTAGCTTAAACAGTCCAGCCGAACTAAGGGTGCGTGACTCGCAAGGTCACATAACAGGAACAGTCGATGGTGAAGTCCGTGACGAGATTCTATGGGCTTCTGTGAACCAAAATGAGCATAGCATAACCACTCTGTACGGATTTGACATCCACTTCTATGAGGTTGCAGGCATTGTTAGCGGCAACTACGGATTGACTGTGAGCATAGCTGAGGGAGGACGAACGACCGCATTCACGGCTACTGATATCCCCACAACGCCTGGGGCAATGCACTGTTATTACATCGACTGGAACACCCTTTCACAGGGTGGACAGGGTGTCACTGTGGAAGTGGACTCTGACGGGGATGGTATTATCGACTACATTCTGACAGTAGGCAGTGTGCTCAGTGGTGATGAGTTTATACCACCAGATGAGAAGACGTTTCCAGGGTGCTTCATCGCCACCGCAGCATACGACACACCCATGGCCGACGAAGTACAAACTCTCCGTGATTTCAGAGATGAATACCTGCTCACTAACCCACTAGGGCAAGCCCTTACAAACCTCTATTACAGGGTCAGCCCACCAATAGCTGAGTTCATAACTGAGCATCCCAGCCTGAAGCCAATAGTGAAGGCTGGGCTAGTGCCCGCTGTGGCCATGAGCGCTGTAGCCGTCAACACTAGTCTGGCCGAGAAGACGGCCATAGTAGGCTTGTTGGTGCTAGTTTCAGTGGTGCTGGTGGTATGGGCAAATAGGTGGCGAGGCAGAGGTACAGAGTATACCTAGGGGTGAAATTGCACAAAAGCCTGTTAAGTGTGAATCGTAAAATATGAGGGCTGGATATTTCGACACCGGGAATATCCAGCCCTCCTGAGTCTGTTAGGCTATGTTGGACTAGACCTAACTCTTGCCAATTCTGAACATCTTGGTTCTGCACACAGGGCACACGCCCTGAGTTGCCGGCCGGCCATTTTTCATGGTGATTCTTCTAGTGTCCTTCATTTCCCTTTTGGCACGGCACTTCATACAATATGCTTGCATTTGTCTACCTCCTTTTTATTACGAAGCATAAGCTATTCGTTTCTGCAATGTCAATAGTCACACATACCTTGTTAACAGGTAACACAAGCTTGTGTTGTTGCACAAAGACTTGGATTGTATAGTAGCACCTTCAAATCGAATATGGCTGAAAATTTTCTCGACATAGGGATTTAGCTTTAGCGGAAGCGTTATAGCATATATGCTAAACATTCTGGTAAGAATAGTTTGACAAACTCCGGTAATTCCTGTAAACTTAATATGCTCGGGTTATCCAAATTCGAGATTTGAACCTTAAAAACTAAATATAGCCAAACGCTGATACTATCATGTCCAGAATTAAA
>Ga0307432_1000481_pt1 | contig 29944 bp, 26 predicted proteins | sample SalMarWE160150MG_FD_202158 | JGI IMG/M metagenome (GOLD analysis project Ga0307432, IMG submission 202158) | Salt marsh sediment microbial communities from the Plum Island Ecosystem LTER, Massachusetts, United States - WE1603-150 | ecosystem: Environmental > Aquatic > Marine > Intertidal zone >...
CCGTTTCCACTGCCCTGTCCTCGTGGAATTCAATATGTTCTGCGCCGGCGATTTTGCACTTCGGCGAGGTGGTAATCAGCTTGGTATGAAAACAGCCGCTCAAAGAACCCAGCGCAGGCATAATGCACTGTACATCCACTAACATAACCTCCACCACGCCGGTCATTATCGCCAATTCCTGCTGCAAGAAGTTGCCCGCAACCGGTATTCCGTGACGCATTAGTATCTCAGTAGCAGTACAACACATACCGGCAAGGTTGATGCCTTCGGCACCGCTGTCTCGCGCCATTTTTATAAGTTCTGGTTCCTGCGATACCGCCACGATTATGTCTGACAACGTTGGCTCATGACCGTGTACAACTATATTGACCTGCTTGGCATCAAGGACACCAAGATTGGCACCGAACCGAATCGGCTGAGGGCTGCCAAACAAGATATCCGAAAGCTCCGTTGCTACAAGCGACCCGCCCCATCCATCAGACAGACACGCTCGCAGACCCTGCTTCACGAGATTCTTGTAGTCTGAACCCACGCCTATGTGTGTCCTGTGCATAATCTCAACAATCTCCCGGTCAATTGAACGAGGAGTTACGCCGAATTCTTTCCAGACCTTCTGCCTGGCTGGTGGCGCATAAGCCGAGGCGCTGACAAGTGTCCCCTCCTGCTTGCCGAAATCAATCATCACTGCCCTGGACAGGTCGCCGGCAATCTCCCTTGTCTGTCTGCCCTTTGTCTCGATGCCGTATCTTGCCGCCACTTCCCGCAATTTCCGCTCATCTTTGATGTTATAATCACAGTTTTCGTCCTCGACCGCCATCTTGAACGTGTGTGCGATGTCACGACCGTGGTCAGAATGCGCCGCTGCACCTCCGGCAACCATGCGTATCAGATTTCTCGCTGCGATAGTATCGGCGGTGGCACCACATACACCTGCTTGCGGCCCCTCCCCAAACGGGTCGATTCGGCAAGGCCCCATTGCGCAATTTCGGCAACATATCCCAAGTTTGCCGAACCCACATTGAGGTTCCTGCTGCTCAAGCCTGTCCCAGGCGTTTTCCAGCCCGGCTTCTTCCATATGCTTGAGCATCTCCTGTGCCGCTCTGTCGCTGCTTCGTTTTTTCGAGTCCATAAACAATTCCTCACTCTACTAAATTGACGTTCTTGCGGCTGGCTGCGTCAGCCAACGTTAGTGCCTTACCTTCGCCTATGCTTTCAACCAGAATGGTTGATTTTACGATATTCGCTAATGCCTCAGCCATCTTCATCCGGGGCGAGTTAAAACGCTTCAAAAATTCTTCTCTATTCTTCCCTGCCAAAACAGCTTGATACAGCTGCCATGCAAATTGTGAACCATGCTTTTTAGCTACAATTTGGCCCCCCACAATTCTGTCGTTCTCATCGGTAAGAAGTTTAGCTATCTCAAACGGCTTTGCCGTGTTGTATTTTTCGACCAATTCGAAGGGCATTAAATCGTATACCTTGATGGAAATATCAACTTCTTTTGCGCTGGTAGTACTGTGGCCGATACTAAATATCTGCATACCCAGAATCTCGTCAGCTTGAGCCCGCAAAAACCCATTCGTTTGCTGATTTGCCCCTGCTGCATTTCTACCTGCTATCTTCCCAGCCGAAGCTCCGATACTTCCTACCGGCGAATACACGAATCTACCAGTGCCCAGGTCCGGGCTCTCGGCACAATCTCCAGCCGCGTAAATATCTGCGACCGAAGTTTGCATTCGATTATCAACCTTAATAGCGCCGCTCGGGCCTAACTCAATACCGCACTTTTCTGCAAGAGTTACGTTTGGTTTTACTCCCGCGCCCGTCACCACAAGATTAGTCGCTATTTTTTTTCTTTTGTGGACGACATATTCAACGTGGACTTCTGCCCCAATTTCAGAAATTGCTTGCCCGGTGAGCATTCGCAGACCTCGCCTTTCAAACCTTTGCATAAGAAGCTCGGAGACATCTGGCTCAACAAGTTTTCTTAGTATTCTGGAGCGTACATTGAAATAGACATCCAATCCCTTGTGCATTAGTGCCTCGGCGATCTCCAGAGCGATAAAACCCGCTCCTATCACCACTGCGCAATTTGCGGTCTTAGCCTTTTCCACGATTTCTGCTGCTGCTTCATATGTCGTAAAGGTACAGACACCTGCCTTATTAGCGCCAGGTATCTTTGGTGTCAGAGAATGACCACCGGTTGCAATCACCGCCGCATCGTAGACCAGTTTTCCTTCTTTACCGTCGGATAAAATGGAAATAACTTTGTTTTTCGGGTCGATATTCGTGGCTTCAGCAGGGAAAATCAACTTTATATCATACTGGGCCAATGTTTCAGGTGGGAAAATTTTTGCATCTGCCGGCTTGGTTATGTAACCTGCAATCAGCGCAGGTATAGCAGGCCTGCGGTAGGGTAGCTGGTCCTGGGTTACTACCGTTACCTCAGCATTCGGATTTTGCCGGGCAGCAGCTATAGCAGCCATCATACCCGCTGCACTACCACCAATAATGACAATCTTTCTCACCTGCTTTTTCTCCCTGCTTTAACCTTTTGCCTGACCTGATTCTTTAATTAGTTTTTTAGACGCTTCCTTACGTTTCGATTTTATTATCTCCTCAAGCGAAACTAATCTCAGAGCTTTGGTCGGACAGGCCTCGACACAAGCCGGCTCCTGTCCCTGCTCCATTCGCTCTAAACACATATCACATTTAATAATGGCCCGTCCCTCCGAGCCAATTTGCAGCACTCCGAAAGGGCAGATAAGCATACACAACTTGCACCCGATACATAAATCCGCATCCACCACAACAGGCGCCTGCTCATCGAAACGCTGAATTGCACCCGTAGGGCAAATCTCGATGCAAGGTGCGGCCTCACAGTGTCTGCACTGAATGGGTACTCCGGATTCTCCCACCGGCTCGACCGTTATCATCCGCTGAGGCCTCGGCGACTCTGTTATGGCCTCTTCAAGCACTTTTGACTTCGAATGCACTAGCGCACATGCTATCTCGCAACTCTTGCAAGCTAAGCATTTTTCGATATTTATCATTATGGTTTTATCCATCTTCGTCTCCAAAACCATTAGGCAAATCGCTTATCACCAACCTCAGAGCTGATGCCTGGAACAATTAAGTCCATTAATGCATTCTTTGCTTCTCGCAATCGGTTTACAAGTTCTTCATCTGCTCCAATCACCGGCGTACGTTTCAGGTCCGCCTGCTGTATAAACCGGCTATATGGGAGACTGCCCAGCAAAGCTGCATCTTTCAATTGAGATTTTATTACATCCGTCTCAGAAGCTTCCGTAATTTTATTAGCAACCGCTCCTACTCTTTTTATCCCGAGATCCCTGGCCATCTTCGCTATATTGTTAGCCGTTTCAATGCTTCTGCCACCTGGTTCAACAACTATTACAAGAGCATCTATCCCTTGAACGCTTGCCCTGCCCATAAACTCAACGCCGGCTGCCAGGTCAACCAAAACCATCTCCTGCCTTTGCAGTATCGTATGTGTAAGCAGCGCCTTCAAAAATGCCCCTTCCGGACAGGCACAGCCAGCTCCAGCCTGGGTAATAGCCCCTAAAACCAGCAATTTTATCTTACCCGCCTCAAGCCAGTACCTCTGCGGCAAGTCACTGACTTTAGGGTTCAGCTTAAAGTACGCTCCCACTGCGTCTTTTCCGGTGCCGGTGCGTTCGGCAATTAGCTGTTTCATTTTAATAAGCGGCTCCGGACTTTGCTCGCAAGGTATACCAAAAGCCGATGCAAGGTTTGTATTTGGGTCAGCGTCGATAGCAAGAACGTCAAATCCGTCCTCTGCGAATAATTGGGTCCAGACCGCACAAACTGTGGTCTTGCCTACGCCCCCTTTACCACCAATTGCTATTTTAACGCCTAACATTAAATATAAAAACGGTCCCTTATCTTGACCGTGCACACTCCTAAAGTGAATCAAGCCAAACCGTGAATTGCAAATTCTAATATCTCTTTATCGGTTTGTCAAGAAGAGCTCTAACATTCATCAATTTTTTTCAATCAATGCAAAACTATCGAATTCGCCCATTTATACGCAATCTACCAGGAAGTGTTCAACGTCACATCAAGCTCGAAATCAATTGCCACATTGATTTAATTGCTCTCTGCACCGGCTTTTACCCCGTTAGAAGCTTTCCTCCTTTCAAAATCTCATATTTATGTCATATTATTACTTCCATCTCTCATTGAATTACGGGGTTTATTAGCGCATCAACAGCTAAATTTACAGCCACCCACAAGGCATCCAGAGGTAAATGAGAAGCTGCTGTTCGGTCAAACAGTATTGACGCTCTGGCCTGGAATTGCTCATCCTTTGCCCAAATCACTATTGTCAGCGGAACCCGGGGCAATACATACAACTGGATTGAAGCATCACCAAACTCACGACGTTTAGCGTCAAACCGCTCGGCTCTTCTGTGCAGGACCTCAGGACAATTACCAAAGGCCTTTTCCAATTTTGTGGTAGGCAGACTGTGCGGTCCCCTGAAGAAAAACTGACCGCCCGGCAGAGTTTCTGCTTTAACAAGCTTATTAGCCAGCGGCAAATCCTGAGCGTTTATCAGGTATGTAAGAATGCAAAGCTGTTGAAGAAACTCTGCCTCTACTGGTGATGTTCCTGGCCTGTCCTGAGCAAATCCTGCGGTGAGCGCAGTCGAACCGTCGAAGGGCTGAATCGAACAAATCTCTCTGTCTGAAAGGTTGACAATATATTCAGTGTTCAGCAGACTAACAACGTAACGTTCCGGGTTACTCAGGAATTGGCACTTTGCTCTTTGCGCGGTTTCCCGACGCTCACGTCCCAAAAGCTGCTTCCACAATCCTTCATGAGCCATTATGTTTTGCACCTTATAAGAACTGATTAAATAAAGACAAATGTATTGTTTTTTGCCACAAAGGCACTAAAAAATGTAAAGTGACTAAAGTTTGGAGTGCCTAAAGTTGCGGATTATTTTTTTATTTTAGCTCACTTTAGGCACTTTAGTTCACTTTAGCTCACTTTTATCATCTTCGTGACTTTGTGTCTTCGTGGCTGATATTCTCAGCGCACAACTATCAAAGTTGGTCATCGTGCTTTTTCTGAAATTCTTCATATTCAGCCATTGTATTGATGTTCACAATCCGCCCTGCTTCCATCTTGATATACTTAACCTTACACCTACCAAACACATCACTTATCTTCCGACCACCTGATGACAACACCTCGTTTATAGCAATAAGAGCGTTTTTGCAGTACACCGCAAATAATGGTTCATATTTACCATCGCCAGTCGCCGGAATAACCATATCAGCCCCGTTAGCTTCTGCAAGCATCCTTCTGACAAATCTGATGTTTATGCTCGGTATATCACAGGCCGCCACAAAATTAAGCTCATTGGCAGAAGCTTCCAGAGCCGAGGCTATTCCCATCAAAGGCCCCTGATATGGTACTTTGTCAGGGACAACCTCGAAGCCAAGATAGCTATATTTATCCACCTCATTGGCGCTTATAAGTATTTGGCTGAATGTGCCTCTAAGCTGCTCAGAGATTCTTTCTATCATAGGTCGGCCTTTAATCGGCAACATACTTTTATCAACGCCCATCCTGTCGCTGGCCCCGCCTGCCAAAATTATCGCCGTTGCATTCTCCTGCATTACCCATTTACCGTTTGTTAGTTTTATCCGGCCGAGGTCAAAACCAAACCTGCCATTATCTGAAACAATAATTTTATCTGCATACTCCTTAACCTCGCCAGCCGAGCTTTTCCACTTCTTGCCGTTATGTCCCTTGATTATAAGGAAAAGTCCCGGCTTTACCACTTCCCGCAACGAATTTGTTTCACAGACTGAAACTGCATCGGGCCCAATGATATCCAGCAAGGCCTTTACGCCCTGCTGTAGATGTCTCTTCAAAACACGCAGCCAAAAAACTCGACTCGCTCCTGCAGCCAATAGTCTGCCTGTATCTTTGCCCGAAGTCTTGCCCGCCGTGTCTGCGACATATCGCGACAGGTTGGTCTCTTGCGTAATGCAAAAATCACCATCCAACGACGAGCAGACTCCGCAACCCCTGCCTCCGCGAGGACATCGTCCATCTTTGGCCTTTATTGTAGTAACTTTTATTCCAACGATTTCCCTACTACTGCCAAACTTTTTAATAAGCGTACAGGCCAATTCCGTCTTGCCTACATTTGCCCCGGCTGAACCAATCATCAACATCCCATCAAGCTTGAACATTTTGTTCCTCAACCCCGTTAGAGAGTTTTTTGTTTTTTGTTTTCTCTCTGGCCTTGGATTCTCTAACGGGGTCAACGTAGCAACAGCGATTTTTGAGCATAGTGATAACGTTGTCGATGGAATCCCGTTTGGTTACAGCAAGCTCCTGGCTGGGGAAATTTGTATATAACTGACGAACTGCGTCGACTAATTCCATGCGAACAACAAGTAGTATTATGGCATTGTTTGAGGTTAATAGTGAATCTACATTCTTGCGCCAGCCACGCCCATTTAATTCCAATGGTCCGAATTCATCGACGATGACAAGGTCAGCCGATTTTGTGGTTTCTGCACTCAGAGCAGCATTGCCGAGTTTTAGACCATCAATTATGAAATTGAACGGTCCGTCTTTGCCTTTGTTCATTGTACGCCTTGCCAGAGGTGCTCGATTGTTACTTCGCAAATCGAGCACATCAAATCCAACCAATTCGCCATCACGGTACACACAAGGCGCCAGCAAGCCACAAACGTTGAATCCCTCGTTATGTACCTTCTGTACAAGTTTGGCAGCGCTCGTAGTCTTGCCGCAGTGTCTCTTTCCCGTCCACAAAATAAGCTTTTCTTGCATCGATACCATTAGCCGGCAATTTATGATAAGAAATACATAGCTATACCAAATATCCACAGTGCTGTCGTAACCACAGATATACTTCCGCAAGCTAACCGAAATTGAAATCTGAACGGCATAGCGAACCTTGCCTTTAGCTGCTGAGCAAGACGAAAGCTCAATGGGACAAATACCGCACTGCCGACAGCAGCCATAGTCCCTGCGATTACGATGTGCTCGAGCACCTTTGCAAATCCTCCCTGCACCCAATGCTCATATCCGAACACATAGGTAATCATCAAGGCAAACAAAGCATAATTCAGATAGGCCGCTATCGCTGCACAAACCGACCGGTTTTTGCTCCCAAATATGCCGAAGACCACATCGTAGCAGACGCCCATCAAAAGAATGCCCAGAAGGTGACAGGCAAAAAAAGGCGAGTTTAGAAACTTATATAGCATCGCCAAGGCGGCAATGAGCGTTGCTGTACCTTTTTTCGGAAAATAAACCCTCGCAAAAGTTAAAACGACAAAACCGATGATAGTCAGAGGAACCGATGCATATCGTATATTATTACTGTACAAAGCATCGCCCAAAACCGCCTCCGAAATACCCCACAATCCGCTGAAAAACAATATCCCACTCGTCAGGGCGAAGGCCCTGCCGTAGCCCCGAAAAACATACTCTTTTTTCATTTCGCTCATCTCCTGTGACAAAAACGTTCCTTCGCAAAAAAACAGCGTTCTGTTACTCCGTACCCCAGAGCCAATATTGGCAGAACACAGCAAAATCCGAAAAATCCACCATACAATCGCCATTGATATCCGCAGGCGTATAGCGTTTCAAATCTCCGGTCCTGGTCGTGAGCAATTGATAATAATCCCATTCATAATAGTTTTTATATCCATCGTATTGCTCGATTATACCTGTAACACTGCAGAAACGGCTGCCGAGGCTGACAAATCGGTGATAGTCATCCTCCTCAACCTCTTCATTCATATAGTCAGCAGCCCAGCAATTCGGGTCATTGGGCTTATCATAATCCTGAAGAGCATAATTGTCGCTTTCTTTACCAATGTTTACATCAGTAACAACAACATTTTTGACCTGTACCAGCATACCCTCGTATTTTTCAGCGTTATGGTCAGTAACAAACCAGCCTACTTGCTCAACATAAACTGGTTCTGCGATATCATTGGGACTAACTGGTATTGGTTCAGGCAAAGCATTACCACTGCTTTTGGGATCAAATCCGGATTTGGACTCGAATTTCAGTTGTGTATTGCCATTGAATTCTTCAACAGTCGTATGTGTCAGTGATACCCAGTGGCCGACACTAACATAGTCATAAAGCCTACGATTATCAAAATCCTTTACTACAATACCGCCCCAGCCATCAGGGTAGTTAGGGTCGTAGAGGGTAACTTTGGGGTTCTTACCCGGATACTTATGTACGACAATTCCGCCGATACAATTTACATCTTCGCCGACATGAGGGCTGTTTAAATCTTCCGGGTCAGATTGATACTGAAGGTCATATATACTGTAATCAACACCAACAGCAATTTGTGTGAACCCTGCCAATGTTAAAATCATCATTGAAAAAACTGATTTCTTCATCTTTTTCTCCTTTGCAAAATTGTTAAAAATTATGGATATGGAAACCAATTTACATCATTTCTCGGCGGAACCTCCAAATCGTCCGGCCAATCTTCATTCCAAACACTTTTCCTCCATTCAACGTGATAATCGCAAAATAATATCAAGCCGCCCAGACCGTTTTCGCCTTTTCTATGGCGGGCGCTGAATTCTCTTGGATAAGCACCGCAGTATCGGCCCGCCGAGCGATTGAGCTTCTTGCCGTTGTAACCCAGTCGTGGGTCGAGAAGCTGGTCATATAGCAGGATTACTCTTGAGGGATGCCTTATCAGAGCGGTATTCAAAAAACTTGGCATATTATTTGTCCCGCCTGTTGGGTCTATATATGGGTGATAGGGCGGCCAGCAATTCCCATCTAATTCAAGACAAGAATTCATCGCATAAGAAAAGTATCCGACTCTGTCATATGGATAATTGTAGTTTGCGCCTTTTAGAATTTTTGCTGAAGGGCATTGAAAAATGCTATCAGTGCCCGGCTTTTTATATAGTTCATAATCCCGCCATGACTTTAAATTCATAAAAGATGGCAAAACGTCCACCCAACCATAATAATAATCTGCGATTTCTTCCGGTGATTGAGGATTAATTTCTGTTCTGTCTCTGCCATCAATATGCGGGTAAAAGCCGTTATTCGCTGATGAATAAGCTTCAAACGCCAAGCCCCATTGTCGCAGCCGGCTTTGACAGATCGACTGTTTGGCTATAGTTCTTGCCCGATTTAACGCTGGCATCAATATGCCAAAGAGTAAGGATATAATAGAGATAACAACCAGAAGCTCGGTGAGACTGAACCCGGTAAACCGGGACATAACTTTTTTATTTGCAATTTTGCTCATTTTACAAGCCCGGCAATATGTCTTTTGTATGCCTTTGCCACTTCCTTTTCGATATCACTGCGAAATCTCGTATATGCTTTGACCCATTTTTTACCCCGGCTGGTTAATGTAGTTTTCCCGCCCAGCATACCGCCTCGTTGTTTCTCCACCAAACTGACTCCCAAAGCTTCCTGGGCCTTCTTCAGGTCGCCCCACGCCTTTCGATAGCTTATCCGCAAGCTCTTACTGGCAGCATTTAGCGACCCCTTATTGTCAATCGCTTTGAGCAGCCGCCACTTGCCGTCGCCGAATACACCTTCAACATCTTTACTGCTCAGCCAAAGCTTAAACCTTGCTCTTAACTTTTTCACATTTCTATCCTTATTTCTCTTATGCAAAACACCCAAGCTGGCATTTACATATCCTTATATTATGTTGATTGCAAATACGCCCAATATCGATAACCTCTACATCGAACTCTCTCGCTATCTCAAACGCCTCAATGCACTTGAGCTTCTTTCTACCATCAGCCTTCAGAGACTGTTTCAGCACAGCACTAATTAATTCTTTCTTCTCGTCCATATATATACTCTAAAAAATTCTTATTTCGGTTATGTCCAACTCGACATATCGACTTCCAAATCTGCGAAGTAGGTCGCTGAACAACAAACAATGAGCTGGAAGTTCACCCAGTTAGAAAAAAAGTTCTGTCCTTCCCAGCTTCGCCAAAGCCTGCCGCGACGAGCACTGGCACGGCGGGCTGCGCGGCGGCGAGTGGGCGGGTTAAAAACCTCGCCTGATATTTCTAACGGGGTTTATTGTCTTTTGTATTTGCCGATTAGCTGTCCCTGGCCGAGGACGTGTCCTTCCATAGCCTTGAGCAACTCATTTTTTCTGGCACCGGCGGCCAAGTCAAGCTCCGTATCGAGTGCATAAATCTTAAAGAAGTATCTGTGCGCGCCGCTCGGCGGACATGGGCCGCCATAGCCAATATTGCCAAAGTCGTTAGTGCCTTGCTTGGCTCCGTTAGACAAAGTCTTATCTGTGGGAATGTTTTCCTCAAGCTCTCTGGTCTCGGCCGGCAGGCCGAATATGACCCAGTGCACCCAGGTTCCCATAGGTGCGTCGGGGTCATCGGATATCAGGGCGATGCTCCTCGTGCCTTCAGGGACAGAGTCCCACTGTAACGGCGGGGAGATGTTCGAACCGTCACAGGTGTACTTTGATGGAATTAGGCCACCCTCGGCAAAGGCTGTGCTGGTAATTTCTATTTCCATAGTATTGCCTCCTTTCTTATCCTGCTGTGTCTTTTTGGCAGTTCGAATTGCCGAATTTGTATCAAGCAATTCGCAGACACACCATAGTAAAGGCCCCTGCCCATGCAGGTCTCCCAGCACTCTCGGTCTTTCAAGATAGTATTCAATACTGCTGCCCTGGCCCGTCCCGGCACATATCTCCCTGAGGTTTGCTTCTTTATCAAGGTGTGCACAAAGTGCATCCCATGATTTTTGCACAGCGGGACGATATTCGTCACCTTGGAGCCAGCCGTGTTTAACTCCTGCAATCATTGCATAGGTGAACATCGCGGTACACGAGCTTTCAGCCCATGAAGATTGGTAGTCAATCAGCTGGCGCCACATCCCGTTTTCGGACTGGTATTTCAGAAGGGCCACCATCATCTTAAGATACCCATCCATAATTTCCTCTCTTTTGGGATGGTCCTGCGGCAATGATTTAAGAACCTCGGTCAGAGCCGATGCTACCCAGCCGTTCCCGCGTCCCCAAAAGAAAGAAGATTCGAGCTCGTGGAAAAACAAACCGGACGGCTGCTGCAACTTTTTGAGGTATGCGGCAATTTGTATTGCCGCTCTATCTGCATATTTGATTTCGCCTGTCGCCCTGTATGCCTGCATCTGCAACATGCCAACCATATACATATCGTCAATCCACCACCTCGTTTCACTTGTTAAACCATCCTCTCGGGGCTCTTGCCACTGCCTGTCTGCCAAAAATAAACCCATCTCAAGGAATTTTTTATCATCGGTCTGCATGAAGATTTCTAACGGCAGAATTCCTATAACGCTTTGGTCTACATGCTGCCTGTATGAAATAAGCTTATCTTTATCGAATATGCTGTCGTAGTGTTTGTCTAATTCAGCCAGCAGCTCTTTATTGCCGGTAAGCCCCACAAAACGATATGCACTGTAAGCTATACATGCCTCGGCGTAGTGGAACCACTTCTTTGAATAAAGCATATAGTCTTTGCGGCCGAGTAAGTTTTTAACCAGACGCACTCCCATTTTTGTCGGCGTCTGGTCCTTTTTGTAATTAATCAACTTTTCGCTCGCCGAAGCAGACAAGGCAAAGAAATTAGTGAAAACAAATAATAGGAGTAAAAAAGCAAAAAAAAGCTTTCTGAAATGAGGAACCATATCAAACCTGCCTTATCTCATTCAAACCGTCGGCCTTTCCGTAAGATTACATAAGACTTCGCACGTATTCGATGATACCGCCTATGTAGTCTATTGTCAAAAACAGTGTGGATAAAATCGCAATAATCCACATCGCCGCCTTTATATCCCTCACCTTACCCGAAACTGCTTTTATAAGGACAAATGAAATAAAACCAAACGCTAATCCCGTGCTGATGCTGTAACTCAAAGCAATCATCACCATTATGATAAATGCCGGAAACGCCTCGCCCAGATTCGTAAAATTTATATTCTTAACTTCTTTCATCATAAAAAGACCAACCATAATAAGCGCCGGTGCCGCCGCATATTCCGGCACTATCCCCACAATCGGCACAAACAATAGTGCCAGCAAAAACAGTACTCCAGTAACTATCGAAGTCAATCCCGTTCGTCCACCCTGCTCAATGCCCGATGCCGATTCAATATATGAAGTGGTAGTCGACGTCCCTAATACAGCACCTATCATAGTTGCAACGGCATCTATCCCCAACAATCTGTCCAGTCCTTTGATTTTCCCCTTTTCATCAACCATATTCGCCTGGTGACAGCACGCCACCAGCGTTCCGACACTGTCAAACATATCCATAAACATCAGGGTAAAGATGCTCCCAAAAAAGCTCCATTTCAAAGCACCAAATATATTCAGCTTCAGCGAAAGTGCTTTTACATTCAAATGCAATGAGATAAGCTTGTCAGGCAGCACGATATTTCCATCAAATTTAAGTGCCAGGGTGGTTGACACCAAAATCCCAATGACAAGGCCTCCGCTTATCTTTTTCATCTCAAAGAAAATCATTACTAATAGGCCCGCCAAGCCGATAAGAACTGTTTTCGTCAAAGGCCCTGCTGATACAAGCGTGTGCTCATCCGCCACAACCACTCCCAATTTAACCAGACCTATGAAAGTAATAAACAGGCCGATACCGACAGCAATGGCCGAAATGAGAGATGCTGGTATCGCCTCCACAATCTTTTTTCTCAGGCCCAATAGTGTCAACAGCAGAAAAAGCAATCCTGAAAGAAATACAACACCCAGTGCGGTCTGCCAGTCCATTTTCCCTGACACAACCAGGTATGCAAAGAAAGCATTGAGCCCCATCCCCGGCGCCATAGCTATCGGCGCTTTAGCAAACACCCCCACGATAAGCGTGCCGACTGCACTAACTATGCACGTAACAACTATCAGGGCCTCTTTGTCCATACCTGTCGAGCTTAGAATCATCGGGTTGGCGAATATGATATACGCCATCGTAAGAAATGTTGTCAGCCCCGCTACAATCTCAATCCTGACATTGACCTTCTTTTCTTCTAATTGAAAATTATTGCCGACCATTTTTTGCCTCCCTGCAATTTCACCCCGTTACAAGTAACCTTTCTAACGGGGTTTTTACAGTCTTCTGTTTTAACCGCAAGCCAAAAGCGTCAAATCATCATTTCCCCTCAATAAACCATTTATTTTACATTGACATTTATAGAAAACAACGTAAAATAATCCGTTTTCATAATCGGGATTGATCCGCCGTACGTCTGGCGGATTAAAACAAATCCTGATTACTGACCAATCCTTTTTGAGATTTTTTATGTATTCAGATTATATTCGTAATGTGGCAATAATCGCTCATGTTGACCACGGCAAGACAACGCTGTTAAATCAGCTTTTGTACCAGTCCGGAATGTTTCGGACCGAGGAGCTTGACAAGCTGGGCGGCAGCGAGTACGACTTAATCATGGATTCGAATCCTTTAGAGCGGGAGCGGGGCATAACGATTTTCAGTAAAAACTGTGCGATTAACTATACCGACTCTCTGGGCGACGAATATAAAATCAATATAATCGACACGCCGGGCCACGCTGATTTCGGCGGCGAGGTCGAACGTGTCTTAAAAATGGCCGATGGCGTCCTGCTTCTGGTCGATGCCTTCGAAGGCCCTATGCCGCAGACAAGATTCGTATTGACCAAGGCCCTTGAGCATAAACTAAAACCCATAGTCATAATCAACAAGGTTGACCGTGAAAACAGCAGGCCGCAGGATGTTGTCAACGAAGTATTCGATTTGTTTGTACAGCTTGGCGCAGAAGATGATGCTCTCGATTTTCCCTGTGTTTACGCATCGGCAAAAGAAGGATGGGCGACAACGGAACTTTCCCAAAAAACCGGCGATATGCAACTGGTATTCGAGACCATTATAAATAAGGTTCCCGCACCGCAGGTTATTCCTGACGCTCCGCTGCAAATGCTGGTTACAAGTCTGGAATATTCGGATTATGTCGGGCGAATAGCAATAGGCAGGATTTTTGCAGGCCTGATTACTGAAGGTCAGCCGGTTACCGTGATTGACAAAGAAGGTCTGCATACCCAGCAAAAGGTTATGCAGATATATCAGTTTGACGGCCTTGGCCGAAAACAGGTTTCAACCGCTCAGGCGGGTGATATATGTGCGATATCGGGGCTTGACCCTATTGATATCGGCAGCACAATTGCCTGTGCGGATAATCCTTCGCAGCTCGCGGTTATCACTATTGATGAGCCGACGATGTCAATGACATTCAGAGTTAACGACGGGCCTTTCGCCGGCAGAGACGGCAAATATGTTACCAGCAGACAGATTGGCGAAAGACTCCAAAAGGAGCTTGGGCATAATGTTGCGTTAAGGGTCGAGCAGGGCCAAACGCCTGAGGAGTATAATGTCTCGGGAAGGGGTCTGATGCATCTCGGTATCCTGCTGGAAAATATGCGGCGAGAGGGCTATGAGATTTGTGTCGGCAAACCGAATGTAATTTTGAAAATAATTGATGGCATACGTCATGAGCCGATAGAATTACTTGCGGTGGACTGTCCTTTGGATTGCCGGAGTTCCGTGATGAGTCTTTTGGGCGACCGGCGGAGCGAGATAGTTAAAATGGATGCCAAAAGCGGAGCGAGCGATTTTATTCATATGGAATTTTTAATACCATCGCGGGGCTTGTTCGGCCTCCAGGCAAAGATGATGAATGCGACGCAGGGCAGAGCGGTTATGCATCATTCGTTTGAAAGGTACGAACCAATGCGCGGCTCGATTCCCCAGCGCAAGACAAGTGTTATGATTGCGACCGCTACCGGGCAGGTAACAGCTTATGCACTTGATGCTTTATGCGACCGGGGCACTTTTTTCGTTGAGCCGGGCGAAAAAGTATATGAAGGCCAGGTAGTCGGTGAGCACTGCAGGGACAATGATATACCTGTAAATGTGGTAAGAGCCAAGCAACTTACCAATATACGCGCGGCAGGCAAGGACAACGCGGCACAGGTCCGGCCCGCAAGAAAGATGAGTCTTGAGCTGGCGATGGAGTATATTCAGGCAGATGAGCTTGTTGAGATTTGCCCCAATTCGATTCGAATTCGCAAGCGACTCCTGAAAGAAGAGGACAGGCGCCGTGCGGCCCGCCAAAACTCCAAGTGATATACACGCCTCTGCTTAATAAAAACAAAAAATTTCTCTGTGGCTTTTAAAACTGCGAGCGAGAGGAGTCGAACCTCCACCCCCTATTTTTTCTTTTTGTTGACCAGCCAATCCTGCAGATTCTTGGCGAGTATTCGCACATCTGCCTTTTCCATAATATGGTTGATTATTGCAGGCGGGACATTCAGATTCACCATCGCCTTGTGGGCCCTTTGCCAAAGCCGGTCCTTTTTAGCTGGAGTGTCGGCCAAATAGAGCTCGGTAACCAGTTCGCCGAGCTTCTGGAGCATTATCGTATCAAGATTATCGTAATACCGTGAGATTACATCCTTTTGATATTTGGAACGTTCATTCTTGGCCATAAATCAGAATTTCGTACTGCGTATGTCAAATGTCGCAACTAAATAAGTTTTTATCATACAAGGTTTATCACTGCGAGCGAGAGGAGTCGAACCTCCACGTCCATAATGGACACAAGGACCTAAACCTTGCGCGTCTGCCAATTCCGCCACGCTCGCGTATCGTATTGCGTAGGTCGTATCGTGTATTGCGTAAAACACAATCGTTCCTGCAAAAGCGAATACTCAATTCTCTTTGTTTTAATCCGTGTTAATCAGTGTAAATCCGTGTCTCATTCTGTCTTCTGACTCCTGTCTCCTGTCTTCTTTTCTTCAGTTATCTTCTCTATTCGTTTTTCTGCCTTTTGCAGTATCTCTCTGCAATGCTTAATCAAGGCCATACCTTTTTCATATTGTGTGAGACTATCCTGCAGAGGTATTTCGCCCTGCTCAATTTTGCCCACAATGCCGGTAAGCTCTTTAATTGCATCTTCGAAGCTCATTTCGCCGATATCATTTTTCTTCTCGTTTTTTGCCATAATCAGACCCCGGTTTATTTGTTTCTATTTTGCTTATTTGTTACCTTACTTTCAACCAGTTTTTCTTCTGCGATCTCGGTAATCAGTAAATCACCGATTTGAACATCCTCTAAAGTCCTTACCAACAGACCCGTTGTTTTATTAGTTGTAATGCTGTAGCCCCTTTTCAAAACCGATTTTGGATTCAGGCCAGCTAAGAGATTGCCCTGTGCAGTAAGCTGCATCTTGCGTTTATTTATAATTGCCTGTATCGCTGCACTTGCCCGATTTTGTAGATTATTCAAATCATCCCTCATTTTCCCCAACAGCCGATGCGGCTCAATCTTAACAATCTGCTCATAACTCTGGTATAATCGCTCACGCCTATCGGCAAGAAAATGTTTTATAGCATCTGCTACATTATCAGCCACTTCATCTAATTGCTGCTGGCGATAGTTAAAGCACAAGATTATGTTGTTGTTCAAACTGCTTTGGTAACTTTCCAAATCGCCCAGGACTTTTTGCATATCCGGCACCGCAACAACCCCTGCCTTTGTCGGCGTCGAAGCCCTTGCATCCGCAACCAAATCGGCAACCGTGGTATCTATCTCGTGGCCAACCGCACTTATGATAGGTATCTTCGAATCGAATATCGCCCTGGCCAGAACCTCTTCGTTGAACGCCCACAAATCCTCCAGCGACCCGCCGCCACGACCGACAATCAAAATATCCAATTGCAGTTTTTGATTCCGCCTGTTTACATCTCTAATCGCTGCTGCAATTTCTTCAGCCGCTCCTTCACCTTGTACCGGCACCGGATACAAAAACAGCTTCACACAAGGCCAGCGGTTCCAGATGCTGTCTTTGATATCCTCTATCGCCGCTCCCGATTCGCTCGTCAATATCCCAATCCTTTCAGGATATTTTGGAATCGGCTGTTTATGAGCTTCATCGAAAAGCCCCTGTGCCTGGAGCTTTTTGACCATTTGCTCGAAAGCTAATTGCAGCGCACCAACCCCGGCAGGGATAAGCTTATCAATAATGAATTGATACCTGCCATGTGGAACATAAACGTCGATGAAACCGGTGCCTAAAACCGCCAGTCCATTTTCCGGCTGAAATTTCACCGCACCAAATTTGCTCTTCCACATAACGCACGGCAGCGTCGAATTCTCATCCTTCAGAGAAAAGTAGCAGTGCCCGCTATGGTGCAGCTTCCAATCAGTTATCTCACCGGCAATCGTCAACCTTCCGGGCAGATTGTTATCCAGAATCCCCTTAATTAGCGAATTGACCTGACTGACCGTATATATTTTTGTTTTGTCTGTCATCGAAGTCACGAAACCTCAGTACTCGTCTTGGCGACCCTGCTTCGCCGTAGCACTTCGCAGAGGCGAGAGCGCCAAGCCGTAGCCAGATTAGTTTACTATCCTCTATGCCTGATTACAAATCTAAACAGCATGCCTGTCAATATCCACTTGTTATAACCAGCATAGAATCCCTAAATTAACAGCCTTCAATCTTAAACCCGAATAACACAAATCTCCCACTCGTCAAGGCGAAGGCCTTGCCGTAGCTCTGGAAAACACTGTGTAAGAAAATCAACTCGCCAAGCCGCGTAGCCCGCCATGCCAGTGCTCGTCGCGGCAGGCTATGGCGAAGCGGGGAAAGTTTTTTTATAAAATTAATTTCTTTTTCAGATAATTTTCTCGTTTTTTTCATCTAATGTTGTATATTATCGGCTATACAATGGTGGAGTGGTGGTAACGCTCGTTCGACACCTTGATGTCGAGTTCCCTCAAACGGAGTTGGCTGAAAGGGAAAAGATGGAGCTTTGGTTCGAAGCCACAAGTGTGATGTTGGTCACCATTTTGGGGATTATTCTCGGCAGAGTTTTTTCACGCCTTCAAAAACCATATTGGTTAATCGGATACCTTCTCTCGTTTTTCTTTGTCGCGATATTAGTAACAACCAGATACATAAGCATACTGAGCTTTTTGCCGCCCTTCTCCTGGCTTGCGACTGGACAGTTCAGATTTATCATTTTAGCCCTGGCTATCACTATGGGCTTGACCTCAGCGCTGCCACATCTGCCCCGCAAATTCGAGAGGGTCGTAGTTCGTGTTTTAATGGTTGCGCTTGTTGTTCACTTTTCAGTTTCACCTTTTATTGCCCCTGCTTTACTCAAAGATGAATTGTCAAATCTCAAGACTACTATTGACTCCAATGGTATTTGCTTTCAGAGCAGATACTACACTTGCGGCCCTGCTGCAGCGGTAACCGCTTTAAGAAAACTTGGCTTTGACGCTCAGGAGGGTGAAATGGCCGTTCTTGCTCGCACAAGTCCCATCATTGGCACCCTTCCCCGATGTCTTTACGCTGCCCTTCAAAATCGCTACGGCCAGAAAGGCCTGAATTGTCAATACCGACACTTCGATTCGGTTACTCAGCTAAAGGGCCGGGGCATTACTTTAGCTGTCATAAAAGATACTTTTTTGTCAGACCATTGTGTTGCTGTACTCGATGTCTCAGACCAGATGGTTACTATCGCCGACCCTGTTTTCGGCAAACTGAATATGCCCCACGGGCAATTCGAGAAAATCTGGCGATTTTCCGGAATTGTCCTTAACCGAGACCATTCACAAAGCATCTAAAGACAGAAGCCAGAAAAACAGAGGACAGAAACCTGCCTTGAGCGAAGTCGAAGGGACAGAGGAATAAAATTCTTATTTCTGACCTCTGACCTCTGATTTCTGATGTCATTTACGAAATACCCAACACGAGAATTGTATATTTCCCACCGGCTTTTAGGGTTTTTTCAAATACTGTGACATACGTATGTCACACTGCTTATAAAAAAAATGGCTGATGGGGGTCAAATAATTGATATTTATCACGTTAGAAGGAAAGTTTAATTAGTGTTTATCCTGTTAGAAATTTTTCCTTTCGCTTTCTAATGGGATTCATCTATGTCTTTTTTTATGAAGATTTCTAACGTAGTTTGCCACATATATAGCAAAAGTTTCCGCCAAATAATAGAGGTATAAAAAACCGGCCGGGCTAAACCATCGGAGGGGTAGTCCGGCCGTGTTTACTTCAACGACTTATTCAAGCTCGTCATTCTGAGCGAAACATCCTCCGTAGCAGTTGCTCAGCTACTGCGTAGGAGGGAAGCGAAGAATCTTGCATTTAGCACTGTATTTCAGGTGGGCTGTTTGTGGAGTTTGCTTTTTATTCTATACGCTTTCTATAAAGCCGGGTCTGCAAAGCGTTTTTCCATGGTGTCCAATCCGAATCGCTCGGCTCGTTTTCGATTGCCGCGGTAACCTGGCTTATTTTAGCGTCCAAGTCATCAATATAATAAACCATAAACGCCTCAGGCGTCGCCGGCAGCTTCGGTGAGCCAAATTCGTATTTACCATGGTGCGAAAGGATTATATGTCCAAGAGCATCCGGGATTGTCTGCTCAATGTTGGTCCCTTTTGCTCTCAAAGCATCAGCTTTTTGATTTACCATAACAAGGCTTTTTACAACGTGCCCTATTAGCTGCCCGGAATCGGTGTATGAAAAGGCCATATCGTATGAAAGCTCTTCGGTTTTACCAATATCGTGAAGAAAAATCCCAGCCAGAACCAAATCCGGCTGCACATTTGGGTACAACGGCAATATCGCAACAGCCACTCGCAGCATATTGTGCGTATGCTCTAACAGCCCGCCGAGATAATCGTGATGCAGCTTTACCCCACCCGGGACATTGCAGAATTTCTCCATCAGTTCTGTATCTGTCAGAAATTCACCTACAAGCGCCTTTAGCTGTGGGTTTTTTATCCGCCCTACAATCTCTTTCACCTCTTCAAACAACTTTTTAGTGTCTTTATCCGTTCGCGCTAGAAAATCATCAAGGCAGACCTTCTTTGCATCAACGATGCTGATGTTATTTACAATGATTTGCAGCTTATCCTGATAAAGCTCGCTTCTTCCCTGCACGTGGATAAAGCTGGGTTTCGGAAGTGCCTTATAAACCGCCTCAGTTGCCTGCCACATCCGCCCGTTGAGTCGGCCCGTCCGGTCCGAAAGAAACATCGCTATATATAAATCGCCGCGCGTTGTGCTTCTAAGAATCGGCTCTCTGGCTAAATAAATATCGTCGATTGTTTCCCCTGGTTCTATTTCAGTGATAAATTTATGTGCCATTATTCACTCCACATTCAGCCATATTTAATTAACTATTTTTATATATCCATCATATTGGCTAACCTTTCTTGTTGCAAGCCCCGTTTAGAAATTCTATGATGAATAATATAATGCCAAAGAGGGAAAGTTTCTAACGGGGCAAGCAGTGATTCACCATAAAACGGTGTTTACCACTATTTTCGCCAAAGCAACAATCTGCGATTTTTGCTATTCTTGCATTATCGTGCAGGACTATCCTCAACCTGCAAATCACACGATTTACGAAATATGCCTGCCCAATTAGAGGCACAAAGAAAAAAGTCTCTAACTGGGCTTGCAACTATCTACGGTTTGGGCTATAAACGTACTATAAGACACGAAATATGAGGTACAAAATATGAGATACAGCCAGATGTTAATACCAACGGTCAAGGAAGTACCTGCTGATGCGGAAGTAATCAGCCATAGGCTGATGATTCGAGCGGGACTAATGCGAAAAGTCGCCAGTGGTACTTATACATATTTGCCCCTCGGCTGGCGAAGTCTGCTAAAGACCATCGAAATCGTCCGCGACGAGATGAACAAATCCGGCGCCCTGGAAATCCTTATGCCAGCCCTTCAGCCGATAGAGCTATGGCAGAAAACCGGCAGAGATATTGATTATGGCGAAACGATGTGCCGGCTAACAGACCGCCACGGCAGGGAAAACGTCCTCGGCCCAACCGCAGAGGAGATTGTAACCTACCTCGTTGCCGGCGAGATAAATTCTTACAAACAATTGCCTGTCAACCTATATCAGATAAGCCCCAAGTTTCGCGATGAGTTCCGCCCGCGTTTTGGCCCGGTCCGCTCCCGCGAATTTATGATGAAGGACGCCTACAGCTTCCACGCCGACCCAAAATGCCTCGATAAAACTTACAGGATAATGTACGACACTTATTGCCGTATATTCAAACGCTGCGGCCTCGAATACGTTATCGTCGAAGCCGAGGTCGGTGAAATGGGCGGCTCCGACTCACACCAGTTCACCGTTCCCTGTGAATCCGGCGAAGACACAATCGTTTATACCGAAGACGGCTCTTACGCCGCCAACCTCGAAAGAGCAGCCGTGGACCCACTGCCAAAACAGAAGACAGAAGACGGAAGACAGAAGGCAGAAGAAGTTCATACTCCAAATATTGGAAGCATCGAAGCTGTCTGTGCGTTCCTCAAAACAAAGCCAAAGGATATGATCAAAACCCTAATCTATACCACGCAAGACGATACAATTGTCGCTTTGGTCCGGGGTGACCACGACGTTAATCCCGAAAAGCTTACTCAAAACCTTGATGGCAAACATGTTGAATTGGCTGATGAAGCTACCATTGAAAAAGTTACTTCTGCCAAGGTTGGTTTTGCCGGCCCGATGGGATTAGCAAATAAAGTCTCGAGAATGATTATTGACCACGCCGTTGCCGCAATGGCTGTCGGCGTAACCGGTGCCAACAAAACCGATTACCACGTAAAAAACATTGTCCCCGGCAGAGATTTCCCGCTTGAAGGTGATGATGTAATTGTCGCCGATATCCGCAACGCCGTTGAAGGCGATACGCATAACGGCAAAAAGCTATTGTTCAAAAAGGGTATCGAGGTTGGCCAGGTCTTCAAACTCGGAACAAAATACTCTGAAAAGCTCGGTGCAAAGTTCCTCGATGAGACCGGCCAGGAAAAGCCCTGCATTATGGGCTGTTATGGAATCGGCATAAACCGTATTCTCGCCGCCGCCATTGAAATCAGCAACGACAAAAACGGCATCATCTGGCCAATCTCCATCGCTCCATTTGAGGTTATAATAACCTGTGTGAATCAGGATGACCCTGAGGTCGCTGGTGTCGCAGAAGATATCTATAAGAAACTGCTCGATTCCAGAATTGACGTACTGCTCGATGACCGTGACCTTCGCGGCGGAGTAAAGTTCAAAGACGCCGACCTCATCGGTATACCTGTAAGAGTTACTGTCGGCAGAAAATCCGTCGCCGATGGCAACGTCGAAATCAAGCTCCGCGCAGAACCAAAGAGTCAAACAATCCCGATTGAAAAAGCAGCTAATAAAACAATCGAGCTTGTCAATTCACTAAAAGAACAATTAAAGACATAGCACGGGAAAAAACAACTACTTCTAAAAACTCAAAACTACTGATGTGGAACCCAAAAGTACCCAAACCGGTCAAGCTAATAGTCGGAATCTTGGCTGCCGACCGGCAGTGTTTACACGCTGCTATCGAGGCGATTGAAAATAAACTCGGAAATATCGATTTTACAAGTGATGTCTGGCCGTTTTCCCAAACCGACTATTACAAAGACCAGACCGGCTCGAATATTTTAAGAGAGTTTGTCAGCATCGAACGGCTGATTGACCCCGGAAAACTCGCAAAAATCAAGCACAAAACAAACAAGCTCGAACAAAAATTAGCAAAATCTCTGGCTCTTCCTCTGCCCCGGCCGGTAAATTTAGACCCCGGCATAATCGAATCCTCAAAGCTCGTTTTAGCCACAACAAAAAACTACTCACATCGTATATATATTGGTAAAAAAATGTATGCTGAAGCTACACTTGTTTTTGACAAAGGCGCCTGGCGGTCTCTGCCTCACACCTATCCGGATTATAGGCAGCAGTGTTATCATGATTTTTTCACTAAAGTCAGAACCAAATTGCTGGAGCAGTTAAAATCGACACGTTAACCATATCAGCAGTAATCTTACTTGCCGGCTCATTTGCTCTGTCAGCCATTCTGACAGCCGTTATAAGAAAACTGGCTATCCGCGCCGGCTTTCTCGCCCATCTAGTTGCAGATAGATACCACAGTGACGTTGTTCCTCTCGGTGGCGGTATCGCCATCTTCACTATACTGATGGCTTTCATTATCGCTGCTACAATTGCGATAAAAGTCTTCCCCACCCGTATCAGCTCTCTTGCCCAGGCCTCTAATATCGACCTCGCTGATTTTTTAGCCAAAATCAACCAGCTCTGGTTTATATTGCTCTGTACTTTCATCCTGTTTGCTTTAGGTCTTTTAGACGATATAAAATCCCTCGGGCCCTATTATAAGCTTGTCGTTCAATTCGCAGTCGCCGTAATAGCCGTCGCCTTCGCAGACATCCGAGTTGAGCTTTTTATCGAGAACAAAATAATTGCCTCCGCCATTTCAGCCTTCTGGATTGTCCTGATTATTAACGCCTTTAATTTCCTTGATAATATGGACGGCGCCGCTGCCGGCATCGCAGCTATAGCCGGCTTCATTTTACTCACCGCCGCCGCAATGAGTGGCCAGGTCTTTGTCGGCGGACTGGCAATCGTTTTTATAGGGGCATTGCTCGGCTTTCTGTTATTCAATTTCCCACCAGCCAAAATCTTTATGGGTGACGCCGGCTCTCTTGTAGTAGGTTTCTTCGTAGCACTACTGACCCTGCGTACTACTTATTATCACGAAGCACAATCCGGACAATGGTACGCAGTTTTTATGCCGCTTCTCGTTATGGCCGTACCTCTGTATGACTTTATTAGCGTAACATTGCTGCGCATAAGCCAGGGCAAAAGCCCATTCATCGGTGACACCCAGCATTTCTCCCATCGATTAAAAAGGCACGGACTAACAGACACACAAACGGTCTTAACATTATATCTGGCGACGCTTGCCACCGGCCTCGGCGCAACTTTCCTGTATCAGGTCAACCTCGTCGGTGTCGTCCTAATCTTCACACAAACAATTATGGTTTTAGCTATTATCGCTATTCTTGAAACTACTACGAGAAATGACAAAAGTGCCAATTGATTCGAGTTTATCAAAAAGCAAAGGCTTGTCGATTGTAGAATACGTTCTTTTTGCCATCTGCCTTTGTGTACTTGCACTTCGCACCACGTTAACCGAAGGCCCAACCGTACAATCAACAACACCTATCAATCTCGCTGACAATATCTACACTTTATCCATATCGGCTGTCCTGATATTCTCATTTGTCGTTTGGTTTTTGTGCAGTTTTTTAGGTATATGGGCTGTATTAATATTAGCGTTTGTCTTTTTAATGTTGGCATTCATATTAGGATTTGCCTATATGGTGTTTTTGAGTTTTTTACCGATATGGGTTATACCATTGGCATTCTGGCCAATATTTCTGTTTATCACCTGGTTAGTATGCAAATTTTTTAGTCCAAGGTTTTCGTATCGATTCACCGGCATAGAAATCGGCCTGTGTCTGTTCTGCGTAGCTGCTATCGTTGCCGGTTCTGCCGCCTCAAATAAGCGACTTGCAATAACAAACTTTGTAACATTACTTGCACCGGCCATTATGGCCATCCTGCTGGTACAAATCCTTGATTCTCATTCGAAAATAAAATTGTTGCTCTGTGTCATTGCTGCCTTAGCCGTCGTTTCCGCATATCAATCCGCCGAGCAGCTTCTCTGCAGCAACCAGATGACAATTGACCAATACGAGCAAGCTCCGCAGACCATACTCGAACCGCTCGGCATCCAGCCCGGCACATTTGCCCAGTTTCTTTTTGAGCATCGACTTTACACAAGGGGCGTTCGAGGTTTTTTTACTACGAGCAATTCCGCCGGCTCATTTGCCCTGTTAGCAACCTTCGCCGCTATCGCACTATTCATCGATAAGTTTAAGACCTATAGACCCTCCAAATCTGCCTCTGCCTCCAACTCAAAACTGTCCCTGCTGCCCTGTGGTATCGGACTGGCAATTGTTATTTTTGCCCTTGTCATCACTCGCAGCAAAGGTGTAATAATCAGCTCGATATTCGCAGCAGCGTTATTTATACTGCTGTTTCGTTTCAGCGACTGGGTAAAAGCTCACAAACAAGCAATAATGATTGCCTGCTTTTTACTTTTTATTGTCGCCGTTTTCATCGTTGCTCGGTATGGGCTAACGTATGGCCGACTGCCGGGTGGCAATTCGATGCTCGTGAGATGGCAGTATTGGCACGCATCTGCCGAAATGTATGCCGACCATCCCCTTACCGGTGTTGGCCCCGGCAACTTCACAAATTTCTACCCTCGCTACAAACCATCTGAAGCTCTCGAGTCCGTTACAGACCCTCACAATTTTCTTCTAAGCATTCTGACCCAATATGGCCCGCTCGGCCTTGTCGGATTTTTAGCTATGCTCTTTATACCATTATGGAGAACAATTCCCTCATTGAGTATCGAGCATCGGGTATCGAGTATCTCTACAGGACACCTAACGGCGGAGCATCAAGTACCAAGTATCAAGCCAACCTTCAGAACTCTCGCCATAACTTACTTAATAATCGTATCCGCTGCGCTGCTGCTTATCAGGCCGATGATTATGCGTACCACACTTGGCGATACTTTTGAAGTGATGCTTTATCTGATATTAACTTTATATGTTGTCCCTGCAGCAGCATTTGTCATCGGCTTTTTGCTTTTAACTACTGAGCCCAAAACACCAACCAAGAGTTACAAATCAAGTTCCACGTATATCCAAGCTGCTCTTTTTTGTACCGTCTTAGGTGTAATGTTGCACAACCTGATAGACTTCGCAATTTTTGAACCACCCGTTCTCACCATATTCTGGGCAGTAATCGCTGCTTTAATTGCGACACACCTTAATCAAAAACAACAACCATTTATTACCTTAAAAACAGGCCCTTTTATAAAAGTGATTGTGCTCATAATCACAGCAGCAATATCCTGGGCATTTCTCAACTACTGTCTTATTCCGTCAGCAGCAAGCACCACCAAAATCCAACGGGCCAACCATGAAGTATCTAATGGATTCTTTGAACGCGCCTTTAACCTTCTATCTAGCACCGCCGATGATGACAAACTGGACCCGACAGCTCTGAGCCTGAATGGCCGGCTTTACCTCCATTATTACAACGACGCAGTAGAGAAACAACCTGCTTTGCTTAAGCAGGCAGAACAATGCTTTCTTGAAGCAATTGCTCGAAATCCCGCTGACTTCAAAAACTATGAGAGATTATCCGCTGTGTATGATTTACTCGGACAGCACCAAAATGCCTACGACTTCGGCTGCAAAGCTGCAGAGCGCTATCCCGGCTCAGCAAAAATCCAATTCGAACTCGCCCAAATCGCCGAGAAGCTCCACAAAACCGATACCGCAATTGCACACTACAAAAATGCTATCGATATCGAAGACAGTTTCCGCAAACAGTTCAAGCTTATGTACCCAAATCGTGAAATCGTCAGCCGATTCGGCCAAGATAAATGCAACTCTGCAAAAGACCGCCTGAATTTCCTCTCCAGACAACCAGCTCCGTAACACGCTACGATACACGAGCTATTATCTCATCAGGTATATTAAAGTTCGCAGAGGTATTCTGAACGTCGTCGTGGTCTTCAATTGCCTCCATCAGGGAAAATATCTTCCTGGCGGTTTGCTCATCGCTGATAGGCACTGTGTTCTGCGGCACCATTGAAATTTCAGCTACTTCGGTGGGTATCTGCTTTTCTTGCAAGGTTTTTTTCAATTCTTCATAAGCGCCCGGCTCGCAGGTTATCTCGTAAACTGAACCGGTATTTTGCATATCGTCTGCACCTGCTGTTAGGGCAATTTCCAGTAGCTCATCTTCATCAATGTTATCTGCGATGACTGTGATAAGGCCCTTCTTACTGAACATCCAGCCGACGCATCCGCTTGTCCCCAAAGAACCGCCGTGTTTCTCGAACAGTCTCTTAATCTCCGGCGTAGTCCGATTACGGTTATCCGTCAGCGCCTCAACCATTATAGCCACACCGGCAGGCCCGTAACCTTCGTACAGCACCTCTTCAAAATTTACTCCCTCTAATTCGCCGGTTCCTTTTTTGATGGCCTTTTCAGTCGTATCCTTCGGCATATTGGCCGCCTTGGCCTTGTCGATTGCATATCGCAAAGACAGATTCGCCGCAGGGTCTCCCCCGCCACTTTTGGCTGCAACTATTATCATTCGAGCTATCTTGCTCCATACTTTGCCCCGCTTGGCGTCGGCTGCCGCCTTTTTATATTTTATTCCCGCCCAGTGCGAATGACCTGACATAACCGCTCCTAATAGGAGAAAACTTTGGTACAAGACATTATCATGTTACACACATTCCAATAATATTATACCTGATGTTTCTTTCTGATTAAACCCCCCTTTTACAAAATCAATTATTTTTCGGGCTCTTTTATTCAACCGTCATCGGCATAGCAGCGCTATCTGCTGACTTCTATTTATTAGTTGTTGCCAATCACTCGCCCTTTCTATCGTAAATAGATGGCTTTTCTCTCTTAAATTCTCTCCCCCTGCCCGTAACTATCTCCTTCTGTTCTCTTACAAATTCGATGTGCTGCAACAAACCCCAAGCACTATTGTTCCATCTCATCTGGTAACCTCTCTGATGTGCCTGTTTTTCCATTCTAAGCCTCTTACCTCTGTTGAAGACAAGATAGTCAAGCGCCTCTGCTATCTGTTCAACGGAGGGCTCTCCAGAATCAACTAAAATTCCCCGGGCATGCCGACCGATGATAAGACCGTCCAGACATCGTTTGTTTGAATGAATCAACTCCAAAGCATACCTGAACTTAGTAGCTATGGCCGCTCTACCAGAACCTAAAGTATCTGCCAGTACGCCACTTGATATCTGCTGCATATTAAGATACGGCAAAACCATCACATTCGTCGCTCCGTAAAGTTTAAGTAAAACATTTTCATCCAGAAACGCGTCCAGAAAAACTACATCGTTTTTTGCAAAGTCCACACTACTTAGCTCTTTAATCCTGCACCATTTCAATCCTGACTGCTGCAGTGCTATATTAAGAGTTTCCTGAAATTCCTGATATTCTCTACCGCCCTCTTTTCTTACAAAATCCGGATGGCATTGACCTGCAATCACATAAGCAATTTTCTCCCGTTGACTTTCGGTACAGGACTGTTCCAGAAATCTGCCGTAAGCCCGTATGCTATATTGAATACCCTTATCCGGCGATAATAGTCCAAGTGTAGTAATAAGAAAACGATTTTCCAATCCGAATTCCTTTTTGCTCGCCAGCCGGTCATATTGAGATGGATGTTGCATCCTGATTCCATGGTCGATATGTTTAAGTTTGGAATGGTCAACTCCATAAATTTGTGAATGGAGTATCTGAATCGCGCTTTCCGTAGTAACAATAAGGCCATCGCTGTGTTTGGCCAGCTCCTGTAAAACCCTCTTTTGGTACTCATCAGGCTCATCAAGAACGGTATGCAAATACACTAAAGTTGTTAAGCCCTTCTCTGTAAATGCCTTTGCCATTTCCACAAAATGCGTACCCTGACCGTCCTGACCGTTATCATCAGGGTCAAGACCGTATTCGTGTTGTAATATTACTACCGTGGGATTGGGACTTTCACCTGCCCTCGCTAAAGCATCAGTAATAGCGTATCGCCAGGACTGGGGATTATACTGGTCAATAATCAAATCCACCGGAATGTTATAAGGCAGAGCTTCGCTGTCTATCGCCATTACCCTTATATGGCCAACTTCCCCTGTAAAATGCTCCAGAGCATTAGCCAGATCACGTGTAAATGTTCCTACTCCGCACCTTCTTGGCGGGTATGTACTTACAATTCGTATATTATACGACATAGCAAATCACCATATAAAATCCTACTGCTATCTCCTCCGATAGTTCTGATACGCAACATCAAGCTCCTGGATTGCGCACTACCTACTGCATCCAAATTTCACAATCTATTTTACCAGCAAACTCAATCTGCGGAAATCTAAAACTGCCACCACTCAAACATCCAAAATCGACGCAGCCGATGCACAATTCACGTTCTTCATTGTGCGAAAAATTGCCGAAAAGCAGAGAATTCCGCTGATTATCCAGAATATCTCTTAATTTTTCTCTAAAAAAGAACACATTTTTGCTTGACGGACTATTTAAAATGCTTTACCATAACAGCGTAATTGACGAACATAAATATGGGTTGTTCCGTATTTTTTAAGGTCGTCTTTCTTTGTTTTTGCAACGGGATACTCATATTGGCAAAAGAGCTTTAAGCTCTTTTACCAACGGCAGTTAAGTTACAAAGACACCAAGCACCTATTTTGAAAAGCAACATTTGCGACACGGCCATCTTGGCCGTGTTCTCGGTGGAATCCCAAAATAGGTGCTGGGCGAATTTAGCGTGAAACGAAATCCGGTTGAAAAAAGGAATTAGTTACCAACAAGGGAGGGTTCGTCCTCCGTAGTACTACGGAGAATGGATTGGTATTGAGCATAAAATCAGCTAATTTCGGTAAAAACAAAATTATCAAGGCCAAAATGCCCCAATTACGGGTGATTTCGGTCCTTCAAGGCTGATCACGCTCCGACAAAGCGGATTTCGTAATTCACAGCCATTTAGCACCGTAAGGCATCCTGTGGACTACCGCTACTTCGCATCTTTGGAGCTTACCTGCCTGGAAAATCCCATAGTTCGTCTTCTTTGAGTGATTGTTTATTAACACTATGGTAAACCCCGTTAGAAAAATAGCTCGATACTCGACGAGTATCGAGAAACGAGTATCAAAAAGGGCAGAGCCTTCTTTCTAACGGGGTAAACACGAGGGAAAGGTAGGAATTATGAACGCCATACTAATGCAAATTTCGCTTCCAGATATCCTCATCGTAGCCGTTGCTTTTATTCTGGGAATTTGCCTTGCTGCCAT
>Ga0307432_1000485_pt1 | contig 29763 bp, 28 predicted proteins | sample SalMarWE160150MG_FD_202158 | JGI IMG/M metagenome (GOLD analysis project Ga0307432, IMG submission 202158) | Salt marsh sediment microbial communities from the Plum Island Ecosystem LTER, Massachusetts, United States - WE1603-150 | ecosystem: Environmental > Aquatic > Marine > Intertidal zone >...
ATATTGAAATCTTAGACAATTAACTTTTGTTTTTACACAGCCTCACAATCGCGAGCCAGCAGAGGGGCAAGGGGGTGTGTATTATTTAACCAGAAGTATGCGTTTCATGAAATGTTAAAACCTTGAAATAAGAAAGCAGTTGAAACGCTTTTTCATCATGAATCTTATTCCCGGGGCTTCACCCCGGGCTATTATAATCACACCCCTCCAGGGTGTTTTTTGGATTACCCAGCAACCAAAAAAAGTCTTAAGTCTTTAGTTTCAAATCTTAATTGATATACAATGTCCCTGCCTGCGGCAGGCAGGCAACACTCAATGTTCAATTTCCAAGTACCTAATTATAGTAACTTCGATATTTGATATTGGTTATTGGACATTCGACATTGAACAAAAACTGATAATTATTAATTTCACCTTCTCATCTTCTCACCCTCTCACTTTCTCACCCTCTCACTTTCCCACCCTCTCACTTTCTCACCCTCTCACTTTCTCACCCTCTCACTTTCTCACCCTCTCACTTTCTCACCCTCTCACTTTCTCACCCTCTCACTTTCCCACCCTCTCACTTTCTCACCCTCTCACTTTCCCACCCTCTCACCTTCAAACCTTTTCATCTTTCCACTTTCCCATATCAACACATGAAGTCAGGAGAATATTGCTTTTATCGTTTACCTAACTGCCTCCTGAACCCGGTGGGGGTTTTCCCGCAATGATTTTTAAATTGCTTGTTGAAATGACTGAGATTGTTAAAACCGCAATCGTAACTGATATCTATAATATGCAGATCGGTATTCATTAGCATTTTGCATGCATAGTCCGTTTTGATCTTGTTTACATATTCAAAAATGGTTGTTCCTGTTGTGGTTTTAAAAAACCTGCATACGGAACCGGGAGCCATATTTACAAGACCGGCAATGGAATTCAGATCAATGTCTTCGCGATAGTTTTTCATCAGGTATTCATGAATTTTATTGATCCGTTCGTTCTTTGATTCAAACCTGGTTTTCATGTAATCTTCACTTGCAAGCATTTCCAGCGAATCACTGTCACCAATGATCTTCATGATCCTGTAAAAATTTATCAACCGGGTGAATTTATCAAGGTAGGGGAGCTGCAGCATAATTTCGCTTACTTCCATTAAAGTATCTCCTGTAATTTTCATTCCTCTTTCCGAAAGCAACATGGCCTTTCTGATCTGTGTGAATTCAGGAAGTGAAATCAATGCAGATGGTATGATCGTTTCATTGAAAAGCATATAAACTGATTCAAGGGTTCTTCCGGATGAAAAATAAATTTCAGGATTTTCCGAGATCCATACATGGGGCAGGCGGGGACCAATGAATATTAAATCACCCGGGTAAAATTCCTCCATGGAATCACCTACAATTCTTTTTCCTGTTCCTTCAGTAATAAAGCTCAGTTCATATTCCTGGTGATAATGCCAGATGCTTTTTTCAATATTATCCTGAAAAATACCAATGAAAAATGATTCATCGGGTTTCATCTCTATTTGCTCAAGGATCTCTCTCATATAATCTTATTTTGTATAAATATATTAAATATGTTAAAATAACATCAGGATAGGTTAAAAAAGTTGTAGTATATCAGATTTCACAGGAATATATTTGGGAACGCAAGAAATCACAGGTAGTTATGGAATCTATAATTACAAAAATTTCAGAATGTGTAGAGTTGGGGAAAGTGGATATTAATTCTCCTTTTCCGCCTCAGTTTAAAGGACAAATTGGGGCCTATGAATTAACCTCGCAGGCGCTTCAGGAGGGTGTTTCTCCAGAGGCTATTCTTTCCGAGGCGCTGATTCCTGCAATGGAAAAAGTAGGCCAAAAATTTTCAGAGAAAAAAATTTTTGTTCCTCAGATGCTGATAGCGGCCAAAGCTATGAGTGCTGCAATGTCGCATCTGAAACCTTTTTTTCAGTCGGGGGATGTGAAAACAAGAGGTACTTTTATTATCGGTACTGTTTTGGGAGATTTGCATGACATTGGGAAAAATCTTGTTTCCATGATGATCGAAGGCGGGGGTTGGACCATTGTTGATCTTGGAGTGGATGTACCGGCTGAAAAATTTCTCCGGGCGGTGAATGAAAATCCTGGCGCGGTTGTAGGATTATCTGCTTTATTGACTACCACAATGTTCAATATGGAAAAAATTGTAACCGAGATCAAAGCCTCTCATAAAAACACAAAAGTGCTTGTTGGCGGAGCTCCTGTGAATACTGATTTTTGTACCCGGATAGGAGCGGATCATTATTCTCCCGATCCCCAGGGAGCGGTAGATTATTTGAAAAAATATGTAGCCTGATACATAGGATTCTTTGGAATGAAATGCATCCTTTTTCCATTTCCTGAAAATAAAGATCAAACCTTAATACTGACGAAGATCCTGTTTTTGGATTTGCTGCAAATCCTTTGTTTTTAAAAGGTGACGATTATCACTTATAAGCGGTGATATTCATCACCAAAAAATAGTATTTCATTACAGGATTTCATCGACCAGTCAAGTATTGTGAACACTATATCAGAACAGACAGTATACATAAGAAAAATGAAATTAAATTTGTGTCTGCAATGAAAAAAGTGTTTCTTATCCTATTGGTTATATTGTCTTCAATGATGGTATATTCAAAGGACAATCCGGAAAACAAAACGAAGGGAACCGACAAGGAAGTAATCATTAATCATACGATGATCGAAAATTTCAATGCTGTTGAGTATGATGAAAATACGATAACCTTTTACGATCTGATCGAAACCTGCTCACTCGATGATGTGAAATTAATATACCATGCGTATCAACATGGAGAAAGCAGGATGTGTAACCAGCAAGAACTTAATGAAAAACTTGCGGAATTACAGTCTTTGACTGAAAACCCTGCACAGGATGTTAAGAAAATGCAGTTCTATACCGTTAAGTAAATTAAACCATTGATCAATAAAACCGGGTATACTCTATCCGGTTTTTTTACGTCTTCTGAAATCATTGCGTTTAAAATTCTGTTGTTATTCGGAATGAAAAACAGATGCTTTCTTTGCAGTACCGGTTATGCCATTGTCACTTTCAAAGATCTCTTTTCCCCACCAGGTAAGTGTCTTCCAATCTTCATATTCAGCAAGATCAAGCCACTCGTTTGCTTCATTGTTGCCGGTCCATGACCAGGGAATATACCCTGTGCCGAGCTCATGGCATTTGCGAAGTATTGCAGTATGGTCTACAGCACATTTCAGGTTGTTTTCCCCCTTGTTATAATTATAACCGAACTCTCCTATGATCAATGGAATTTTTTCATCATGAACCTTTTGCAATTCGGTTTCAATTTTTTTTGCATCATTCCATGAATAATACATATGAACGGAAAAAAGCAGATTTTTTTCCGGATCATGCCCAATCAGTTCATCTGCGTACTCATAGATGGGATAAATATCCTGTCCCCAACCCGGGGCATCAATGACGATGGTTGTTTTATACCCGGCAGATCGCAACGAATCAATGGCCTGTATGTAACTGGTTTTCCAGTAATCTCCCTTCATGGTATGATCTCCCCATTCATTTGCTATGTTCAATAGAAGATATTTCTCGTAATGGAGAAAGATCTTTTTGATATCATCGCGCATATAGTAATTTACCAGCTCCAGTAATTTATGGGTTGTTTTATTCCCTGTTCCATCGTGCAGTTCCACCATGGGTATCATCTCCAGTTTGATACAACGGTCAATCACTTTTTTGAGATCTTCCGCTTTTCCGTCCGATTCCCAGATTATTCTTACGCAATTCACATTCAGTTCTGCAAGTCGATCCAGTGCATGCAACGATTCTTTAAAAAACCAGACGTGCGGGTGATTTACTCCGCGAATGATAAATTCCTTCCCGTTTGCATCCAGCAGTTTTCCTTCGGAAACAGTAAAGGTCTGTGCATAATTGGTTGTGAAATAAACACATACCAGGGAAGAAAAAAGAATTCTGATCAGGCATATTCTGTACATCATGTTACAATTAAATGGTGCTAAAAGATAGCAATTAATTCTGCAAAGTAATTTTAAAAATTTAAAAATCCGGCACAAGGAATAGTCTTTCAAATCCTACCTTTGTATACAAATCTGTATGAAATTATTCTGCAGTACGGACTATAGTAAGATCCTTATGAAAAAAGTTATTACTACGGAAAGGATTCCCATTAAACTCTGGCTGGATGCAATGGAGGAAGGGGCAATGCAGCAGGCCAGGAACATTGCCAATTTGCCTTTTGCATTTCGTCATGTTGCTATAATGCCTGATGCGCATGAAGGCTACGGAATGCCTATTGGCGGTGTAATGGCTGCCGAAAATACAATTGTCCCGAATGCCGTAGGTGTGGATATCGGATGCGGAATGTGTGCTGTAAAAACATCTCTCGATGCCATAAAAGAAAAGCAGCTTAAGAAAATAATGAGTGAAATACGAAAGCTGGTTCCGCTGGGATTTAAACATCACAAACAAAAGCAGGATATTTCCCTGATGCCTTCCTCAGGCAATCTGTTTGCCAATGGTATTGTCGACCAGGAATTTGAAAATGCCCGGGAGCAGGTTGGCACTTTGGGAGGGGGAAATCATTTCATAGAAATTCAGAAGGGATCCGACGGACACATCTGGATCATGGTACATTCCGGCAGCAGGAATATAGGACATAAAGTTGCGGCATACTATAACCAGACAGCAAAAAAGCTTAATGAGCAATGGCACAGTGATGTCCCCCGATCGGTTGATCTCGCATTTCTGCCGTTTGAAGTGCCGGAAGCCAAACAGTACATGACTGAAATGCAATATTGTGTTGAATTTGCCTTTGCCAACCGGAAGCTGATGATGTGGAATATACAATCGGTTTTCAGCGATACTTTCGGACAGAGGTTTTCTGAACAGCAGTTTATCAATATTGCACACAATTATGCAGCCAGGGAAAATCATTTCGGGAAAAATGTACTGGTGCACCGGAAGGGGGCAACAAGTGCTAAAAAAGGGGAACAGGGGATCATTCCGGGATCGCAGGGCACGAAGAGTTATATTGTTCGGGGATTAGGGAATAAAGAAAGCTTCACAAGCAGTTCGCATGGTGCGGGACGGGTAATGGGAAGAAAGCAGGCCCAGCGAACACTCGATTTGAAGGAAGAAAAAGAAAAACTGGATATGCTGGGCATTATTCATGCCATCAGGCATCAACGTGACCTGGACGAAGCTCCCGGTGCATACAAAGACATCGATGAGGTAATGAAAAACCAAACCGACCTGGTGGAAATAGAAGTAGAATTGACACCCCTGGCTGTTATTAAAGGATAAAATATAACTTGAAGAAATATATTATAACTTCAATCCCATGGCCTTTGCAAAGGATCTACTGCCATTTTTCAGAATGATAAAATAGATCCCCTGGCCCAGTACATTCATTCCTGTTTCAAACACATTTTCTCCTTCATAGATATTTTGTTCAAAATTATACACCATCGGCAAAACAAAAGTCATCAGAATTGAAGGTTACCAACACTTAGTTTTTGCTGAGATCATAAAAAAGGCTGTCCAAAAAGTAAATAAAATAATATAAAGAATAGGTTTTTTACTTTTCAAACAACCTCTTTCTGAAATGATTGGTTATTGAAATCATTACTCGCCATGAATAAATGCACATCCATTCGGGCTTATACCACATTCATACGATCCCAGTTCCAAACCTTCGGTTGAATATCTGGTCAGGATCCCTGCAGAGGTATAGGAAGGGGCGTAGGTCACAAAAAGTTCATTGGTATACGGATTGATATTCAGTCCATAAGCATAGCCGTCAATAATTTTAACCGGCATTTCAGGATCAGGATTTACTTCAAGACTATAAATTCCGGCAAAGGTATAGCCACCTCCAAAATACAATACCCCTGAATTGTCCATTTCGAGATGCATTGGATGTTCCGTATCAAAAAGTGTTTGTTCTGTTACTACAAGATCGGTTTCCGTATCAATTTTATACAGTTTCGATGCTGTTTCTTCAAGTATGGGATAAGGGTCTTCAGGGCCGTAAATGATTTTCCCGAAACAGAGTACCCAAATATCTCCCTGAGGATCTGCAACAAGATCAACCGGCGCATATTTTACTTCTATATTCTTGATAACCTGATTTGTATTCAGGTTAACAACAGTGATCAAAGAATCAACTCCCCAACCTCCCGAGTTGGCTATATAGAGTTTGTCGTTTTGAATGATCATTTTATCAGGGCCGGATGCGGTTGTGATCGATCCTGCAACTTCATTTGAATTTAAGTCAACGATTTTCACTGAATTGTCTCCCCAGCAACTAATGTATCCGGTGCTTTCTTTGGCAACCAGATATCTTGGCATTGAAACACCGGTAATGACTCCTTTTTCTGCAAAATCAGCCGCATTAACTATTTCAACCTTACTGGAATTATTCACAGCCAGGTAAACATTTGTATCATGTACTGTTATGGATTGCAGCACATCTCCGACAGAACGATCATTCACATTATGGAAAACAGTATTGTACGTACTATCTGTCTGGTAATTGTAAAAACTTACCGATGCATTCCCTGAGCCAAAACTTCCTTCGCAGGAAACAAATGCTCCGTTTGGGATTGTATCACCAGGTTCAATATCCGGTATAAATTCCTCCGGATCTTCATTGCAGGAAAGCAAACTAAATAAAGAGAAAAGCAACAAAACAATGGAAGCTGAAAAATTTGTTTTTGACATAGTGATTTGGATTATTGGTTAAACAAAAATTTAATACCGAAAATATATTGACGTAACGGAGTAGCGTATGAATGTTTTATCTGATATTGAGTATTCCACAGGTTGTTGATCTTGGCAAAGGCCACAATCTTTATTCTTTTTTGTATCGGGATTGTATACTGTTGTATAAGATTACCGATTGTATAAGCATCAAGTGTACCTCCTGCATGATCGAAGTTTCGTTTGCCTGCAAAGTTCTGGGTGTATTCAACAAGAAAATTTTTATAGGTAATGATCATACTGCCATATCCCTGATGTTTTGGTATATAGAACATTTGCCTGCCTGGTTGTATACTTTCTTCGCTTGATTTTAGAACTTCGGCCAATGTATAACCATATCGTCCTTTCAATGCTATTTTTATTTGGCTGAATTTTGTTGTGGCACAGGCATCAAGTTCAATGCCTTTGGTTACTCCTTCCATGATGTTTTGAGGTTTCCATACATCGCCGCTATCCGCAAGCCATTGGATCCAGTTTGAAATGTTATTCTGAAACAATACTGCACTGGTATTGAAAAAGAAATTATTTCGCTTGAGGGTGTGATATATACCTGTTTCATATGACCATCCCGTTTCGGGCAGCAGATCAGGATTTCCCTCTGAAAAGCCATCATATTCCCAGTATAAGTTATTGAAAGTTGGCAATGTATAATTTTTTGAAAGACTGCCTTTAAGGTGTAATTCTGAAAATAGTTTCAGATCAAGTCCAAAAGAATACACGAGAGGAATGAAATTGCCATCGACATTTTCTTTGCGCACATTGGCAACTATTGTTAATAGTTGGTTCTTGTAGAGAATGGAAAATACAGGACTGATAATATTCCTTGTTTTCCACCCATCATAATATTCTGATAATCCTCTTTCATTTTTATACTCTAAGATAAATCCAAGTTTCAAACTCGTTAGAAGATCATAGGAAAATTCCCCGATATTTACGATGCTAAAAGATTTGTTATCTGTTACCGGTGGATTTAAAAGTGAGTCTTCATAAAGTATTTGATTGTAAAAACCTCCGGTTTGAATTTTTACTTTTAGTCTGGTTCCAAAGTATTTGTAATACATGGAATACATCATGTTTCTGTCTTTTTGATTGCTTATCCCTGGTTCATAATTGCTCATAAGTGACGGGACTTCACTGTGGTGTTGCAACAACCATAAATCGGTTCCAATCATCGACTTTCCTGTCAGGATTATTTTATTGGACTGTGAAATACCAAATTGGCTATAGCTGGCGTGCTCCTGTTTTTCATATGGGCCATTCGTTTTTTCGATATTGCAATATTCAAAATCATTCTTGTTATTCTGAATAAAGAATTTCAGTGAACTTGCCCATCTTTTTTTGCTATAACTGATTTTAGCCGAATGAACATTATTGCTGATCCCTATTCTGCTACTTTCCGAATACGGGTGATTGATTCCCGTATAGGTAGAAATATCAGCCTGGAGTCCGCCGTCCAGGTATAAGACATCCAACATATGAATTCCCCCGGTAGCAGTTCCTGATCCAAACAGTGTTGTGCTTCCTCCGTATTGAATGTAAGCCTTGTCGATAAAGCTGACAGGCAAAGTAGAGAAATTAAGTTCGCCAAGCATAGGACTCTGAATGTTGATCCCATTCCAGATCACTGAAGCATGATGAGAACCTCCTCCACGCAGTGAAATACCTGCTACACCACCCGGACCGTAAGTTTTAACAGATATCAGCGACTGGCAAGCCAGTAATTCGGCAAGAGATTGTGACTGATAATTTTGAAGGGTCTGTGAGTCAATTTGCTGTACAGACGAACCAATGAGATACTGTTCAAGACGATCTGCCTTTATCTGAATTTCAGGTATGCTATGGATCGAATCAGTAATACCGGTATAAGCAGTTGCAAAATACCATAATGTTGCTATGAAGACCAGTATTATTTTTCGTATACAATTCATTACAAATGATTGTTTTATAAATCATTTGTAACTTTGGGTTAAGAAGAGTTTTCAGATTGTTTTTCAGGCAATCATTACTCGGCTTTTTTCCCGAAAGCTACATAATGAGATCATTGAACGGCAGGTCTTCTGACTTACTCCCTTCCAGGCGCCTTCCCATTGTACGCTTCGAAGTCTTGGCAAAGGAGTGTCAATCGTATCTTGTAAAGATTTTTTTGATTGCCCAACATCCCTGGCTTCCGGTAACAACAGTGGCAGGATAGCCTGTAAGTATTGGAGATTACAGCAGCGGGAACTGTTCAGGAATTGTCCTGTAAATGACTCACCTGATTCCCTTTTCAGCTTTTTTCAATAGCAAGAAAAAAGCACCATTCTTTGTACAAGTTTAGATGAAAAAAATGATTTTACAAAATATAAAATGACGAGGGCAGAAAGATTTTAATAATTTGCATATGAAAATTTTCTGTAATAACGGGATTTCAGGTATTTTTAACAACACAAATTAAATTATGTCAGACAGGACAAGAGGAATAAAGATAGCTTCCTGGATAGGCATTATCGGGAATGGTCTTTTGGCAATATTTAAAATTGCTGCAGGATATTTATCTGAAAGTCTCTCGGTTGTGGCTGACGGAATTGATTCAAGCGGTGATGTTCTCATTTCACTGATCACTTTGTATATTGCCTCTTTGCTGACAAGACCTCCAAACATTAAATTTCCTTATGGTTATGGTAAAGCTGAAGCAAATGCAACAATTGCATTGTCATTCATTATTTTCTTTGCAGGTGCACAACTTACCATTTCGTCCGTAAAACGACTTCTTGAAGGAAGCTTTGGTGGAATACCGGGAAATCTGGCAATAATTGCTGTTGTGGTTTCAATAGTTGTAAAAATTCTTTTGGCCCGATATCAGATGTATGTAGGGAGGAAAACACAAAGTAGTATGCTTATCGCAAATGCAAAAAACATGCAGGGTGATGTTGTGATTTCCAGTTCTGTGCTGGTTGGATTGATATGTACATATCTTTTACACATGCCTGTTTTAGATAAGATTATAGCCTCACTTGTTGGCTTATGGGTGATGTGGGTTGCTATAAAGATTTTCATCGAAACCAATCTTGAATTGATGGATGGAAATATTGAAAGATCAATTTATGAGAAGGTATTCCATATCGTGGAATCAACTCCGGAAGTCAGAAATCCCCATCGGATGAGAATCAGAAGGGCCGGACATAAACTCATGATCAATATTGATATTGAACTGGAAGGAAGTATGAGTTTAAATTATGCTCATAAAATTTCACACCAGGTAGAGAAAAACATAAAAGATAAACTTGATCAGGAAGTATTTGATGTCGTGATTCATATTGAACCTTATGGTGATAAAATTGCTGAGGAAAATCTTGGAATATCAAAAGAAATCTTAAAGGAGAATAATAAAAAATAATCTATAAGAAGTTATTGATAAGATCGAGAAGCACAGGAGGGTCGTAAGGTTTTGAAATGTAACCATCGCAGCCGGTTTCCAGACTTTTCTTTTTTTCTTTTGCCATGGTATAAGCTGTTTGAGCGATCACAGGCAAACCCGGGCGAAGCAATTTTATTTTTCTTGTGGCTTCATACCCATCCATTTCAGGCATCATCAGATCCATCAAGACCAGGTTAATTTCAGAGTGTTTTTGAATACATTCATAAGCTTGTTTCCCATTGCTGGCTTCCAGTATTTTTGCTCCGGTGCGTTTTATAATTTCGCTTAAATAAATGAAGTTGTTCTGTTCATCTTCAACGATGAGAATGGTTTTATTTCGCCAGTCGTAAGAGGGAAGAATCCTTCTTTTTGGCTTCTCCTTTTTTTGTTTCACAGGTTTTATATCCTCTATGTCAAAATAGGGCAATGTAAAATTAAATGTTGAACCTTTGGATAAATGACTATGAACCCAGATTTTACCCCCCATTAAATTGACTAGCTGTTGTGCTATATAGAGGCCTAAACCTGCACCGCGATATAGTTTGGAATTGTCGTCTTCAATTTTACTGAAACGATCAAAAATAAACTCCGATTTATCTGAAGGAATGCCAATACCAGTATCTTCAATAAAAAACTGTAACATATCGGGTTCTTTGTCATACTCTGTATTGTAATGGGGGATGAAACCGAATTTAATACTGCCCTTCTCGGTGTATTTCAGTGCATTTCCTATCAATGAATGCATAATTTGATTGAACCGGAATGGATCGGAATATATTATATACTCCTTATCTTCCGATTTAATACTAAGAATTATCTCAATGTTTTTTGATTTAAGTTCCTCTATTTCTCTGGTATAATGTTCATAGAGTTCCTGCAGGGCATTATTAACTGATAAATTGGTTTTTATTATTTCCATCTGACCTGCATGTATCTTTGACATATCAAGGATATTATCAATAAAATGCAATAATACCTGACAGTTTTTGTAAATTCTGGAAGAATATTTTATCTTATCTGACTCCGGGATTTTGTTCTCATTTAGCAATGCAGCAAATCCCATGATCGCATTCATCGGGGTTCGTATTTCATGCGACATATTTTCCAGAAAAGAAGTTTTGAGCTGGTCAGATTCTTCGGCTTTTTCTTTGGCAAATTTCAAATCGTTCGTTCTTGAAGCAACAATTTTTTCCAAATGATGCCGGTGCTTTTCCAATTCAATGGTCTGTTTTTGAATTAACTTGTTTTGTTCATGGGATAAATCGACTTGTTTTAAAAGTTTTTCTTTATGAAGTTGTATTTCTTTTTCCTGTTCATCAATTTTTTTATTCTTTTCTTCCAGCATAGATCTTAGTTCCACGTGATGCTTTTTTATTCTTTTTGTTCGAAGGAAGAAGAACAGAATAATAGAGATAAGCAAGACCAATTCGAAAATGAAGAGGTAATTCTTAATCATTGAAGGCATTAAAACTTCTGTTTGAGATGCATCAGCAAAGGTTGGAAATAGTATATAGAAAACAGACCGGGGTGGGAGAAAAACAAAAAGAAAAAACTTCTTATAAATTGTTTCTATGATGATTGATGTAATTTTTTGCATATTGTCACTAAAGTTGTGCCTGATAATAAAAACTGGTTAATATTTGCCGGAAAACCCATAAACATGAATCGGTTCTCTATTAAAGTTAATGAAATCCTTTAATAAATTGAAATTCATTTGTTTTAATTTTGATACTGATTGTTTTGTTGAATAAAACATAAAACAAAGGCTGATGTTATATAAACCTGATTATTCCTTATTTATCCCTATAAAAAAATGTTATTAAATAAGAATACAAAAATGGCCAAGGTAATTCATACGAATTACCTGTTGTTGCCCATACTGGAAAGATTTAATATTACACTGGGTTTTGGCGAAAAGTCAATATTGGAAGTATGCACAGATCATAAAGTAAATGTCGAATTCTTTCTGGAAATTATTAATTCATTTCATGATCATAATTATTTTCCTGAGGTGCAATTGCAATCATTTCCATTGCGTCTTATCATTCAATATATTCAGAAATCACACAATTATTATTTAAATACCAAAATCCCTCAGATTGAAGATCTTATTCAACAACTTAAGTCTTTGTATAAGGAATCACAGAAGAAACAAATTGTGTTAATAGAAAAATTTTTCCAGGAATACAAAGAGGAAATATTCACGCATATACAAAATGAGGAAAATGACATATTCCCCTATATTTTAACAATTGATCATGCGATTTCACAAAAAAGAATTGATGAGAAGATTAAAAAGATGGTACATGAAAAATCAATCAAGTATTTTATTGATACGCATACCAATATTGAGGATAAGCTTTACGACTTAAAGAATATCATTATTAAATATTTGTCCCCGGCAAAGGATAACTCAATTTCCAATGCACTTCTGTTTGAATTGTTTCGTCTCGAGCGTGATTTAAATGATCATGCCCGTATAGAAGATAAAGTACTGGCACCGAAGGTTCAATTTCTCGAGTCTCAAATTCTGGGCAAATAACAATGAATGTTGCAACGACCATATTGTATATACGAAATCCTATAGTAAGAAGAGGATTGATACAGTTGATAACTTCTGTATGTAACGATGTCGGTTTCCTGTTTTGTGAAGAGTTTAATGATATTTTTCAATACAAACAAAAAGATGTTCAAATACTTATTGTGGATCAAAAGCTTATTCCCGATCCTTGCATTTATTGTCTTGATAAAATAAAAAATTCGTTTTCTGAAAGTAAACTTGTTATGATAACAGATGAAAAAATTCCCGACAATGTGTTCCCGTATTTTGATGAAATCATAACTGCAGATAATACTGAGAATGCGATTTTATCGAAATTATTTAAAGTTTACAATGATATTCAATCAGGAGGAAATGATTTGGCATCAAACAGTCAATTAAGTGAACGCGAAAAAGGGATTCTGAAATTGGTAGCCCTGGGATTTACCAATAAAGAAATTGGAGAGAAGCTTTTTATAAGTTCACACACAGTAATTGCCCACAGAAAAAACATCACAGCCAAGCTTGGTATTAAAACAATTGCCGGATTAACAGTTTATGCTGTTTTGAACCGGATTATTTCATCAGAGGAAACAAAAAAATAACTCTGCTTCACATTAATAATCCATTTGATTGTTATCAGAAAACTTAAACACTTTAAACAAGTACAAAAGCAAGGGAATTACAAATGCTAGTCCTACCACAAGTGCCAGCGTCATCATCTGCAGGGTCTTATCAGGAGCGGCGGTATTGTATATTGTTAGTGGAGATGAGTTTTTAAGTTTCACAAGAACAGGGTATTGAGTTCCGAACCATCCCATAATGATTGAAGTAATTTGTGCCCCGACCACTAATCTTGTTCTATTCTTCTTTTTTTTATTTAAACTCCGGATTAACAATGGAATCAGAACAGTGGCTGAAATAACACATACTATGCTGATCCACGAATTCATGTATTTCTGAAAGAGATGAATGCCCTCCAGTTCTGCAGCAAAAAATACAACCGCTCCTGATATTACAATGGCAAGGAGTAGTATTTTTGCATACCGGATAAATGTCAATTCTGATTTTTGTTCGTCTGTCTCTCCGGCAAGGAAAACAGAGGCAAGAAAAGCAAACAATAATACAATAAAAATACCCAGAAAGAAGGAAAACAAATTTAGCCAGGGACCAACAAAAAGCTCATAAAATGAAAGAGAAGGATCGATCGTCAGCTTTCCTGAAATTATCGCACCGAGAGTAACTCCCAGAAAGAAGGGAGTTAACACGCTGAACAATTTGAACAGGAAAGTATATATTGCATGAGAACGATCCTTATAAGGATCATAATATCTGAAAGTAAATGCAGTGCCTCTGAAAATGATGCCGAGCAATACCATCATAATTGGTATATGCAGATACATTGACACTGTTGAATAAACTTCGGGGAATGCATTGAACATTACAACAATTACGACAATTAACCAGATATGATTTGCTTCCCATACCGGAGCTATTGCCTTTGAAATAATGTTTGTATACTTTTTCCCGGTAAATATTTCTATGATTCCGGCTCCAAAATCTGCTCCTCCAAGTAAAACATAAAGCACCAGGGAAAGACCTATAAATACAACAGCCAGTTCGATCATGATTGTTCAATTAAAAGAATTATGAATTAGTTAGATTTTTCACGCACATATCGTATTTGTCTTCTCATTAAATAAATGGACACTAATGATAGTATCAGATATACAAGTGAAATCAATATCAATGGAAAAACAATACCAGGCATTTGAGTCAATGCTTCCTCGGTACGCATTATCCTGTAAATAATCCAGGGTTGCCTGCCCAACTCAGTGACCATCCATCCGGTTTCAATGGCCAGAAATCCTAAAGGCATTGAAAATCCTAATAAGCGAAACCACCATGGTGCAATCAGAATGTTCTTCCATCGCCAGGAAAATGCAATAAATAAAATAGATATTGCTGCCATAATAAGACCAAATAATACCATCAATTGAAAGCTAATATGAGTAAGAAGAACCGGAGGCCATTCATCCGGAGGGAATTGATCGAGTCCTTTAACTTCAGCATTTGTTTTTCCAAATGCCAGAAAACTCAGAAAACCGGGTATTTCAATAGCCATTCTGACTTCTTGTTCTTCAACATCCGGAATACCTCCTATTAACAGGGGAGCATGAGCTTGTGTTTCAAACAGGGATTCCATAGCTGCCAGTTTTTCCGGTTGACGTTTCGCAACATTTTTTGCTGCAAAATCTCCGCTAATCGGCATAATAAGTGATGCAACAGCTCCAAATGTGAGGGCAATTTTAAAAGCTGATTTATGAAACTCCGACGTTCTGTTCTTTAAAAGAAGGATGGCATGTAAACCGGCAACTCCGAATCCTGTAGCTGCAAATGCCGCAAAAACCATATGTGTCGATTGTGATATCCACGCGGCATTAAACATAGCATCTACAGGATCAATATTTATTGCCCGTCCATTAATCCAATCAAAACCTTCCGGACTGTTCATCCAGCCATTCGCAGCAATCACAAAAAAACCCGAAGCTACTCCGGAAATACCAATAAGAAGTCCTGAAGCCAGATGAACCCATTTGTTCAACATCTTCCATCCATAAAGAAACAAACCAAGAGCTATAGCCTCAATAAAAAAGGCAGCTCCTTCCCAGGAAAAAGGCATTCCAATAATGGGCCCCGCATGTCTCATAAATTCAGGCCATAATAACCCGAGTTCAAATGAGAGAACTGTACCAGAAACAGCTCCAATAGCAAAAAAGATTGCTATGCCTCTCGACCATGCCTTGGTAAGATGAAGATATACTTCTTTACCGGTTCGTATCCATTTCAGGTGTGCAACAAACATAAAGAAAGGCAAAGTCATTCCGATGCTGGCATATACAATATGAAATACCAGAGAAATTGCCATCTGATAGCGGGCAGCAAGTAAATCATTCATGATTCAGAAAGACTTATTATTAAATTCTGCCAGTGAAATTATTAAATATCTTAAAATCAAAAAATGTCAGGCAATAAAGTTATAGCAAAGAAAGGATTTCTTTCAGGCACTTAAGCTAAAGATTGTTATTTTTGCTTATTCAAAGATTTAAAGAATATGTTTTTCTTTAGCGGATTTGGATCATTAATTCCTTGTACTATATACATTTCAATAGTATGGATTTGTGTATTGATTGGATACAGAAGTCAGCTGTTTTCTTTTTTATTGACAGGAAACAGGGCTGAAAATATTTCCGTTGCTGGTGCAGGATCAGAAAATACAGATCAGAAATACTATATTTTGGATGTTAACAAACTTAAAGATGAGATTCCAAATAGTGATGCTACCGGCTATAGCACTTATACCAATTATAAAAAAGCAGATCATTTCATTACCAGGATTTTTATACTGCCAGGCAGAATTATACAGAATATTTGTGTTTCCGGAAACCTTCTGCGGGCACCCCCTTTCCATTGTATTTCTTTCTCAGTTTAATTTCATCAAATACCATATTCAGGCGAATTGATATTTCATGCCTTTATTTTATTGTATTCATATTAATATAAAAAAAAATGAAAAAATTATTCTATGTTTTATTCATTGGATCGTTGGCTTTTACTGCTTGTAAGAAAGAAGCAGCTGAGGGGGAAAGCAGTATTGATATTTCCATGGGAACTGATCAGGCACTGGATGTATACTACAGCTTTGTTAACGGTGTAATATCTTCAGCAGACAGGTTCGGATGGGACCTTGAGTTTTCAGTACCGCTTCGTACGGCTACGATCAGGATCAACGAAGGAGCAGGAGTTGAATTGTATAAAGTTGGAGATACTACTCTTTGGGAATCCACAGATACTTCCGGTATTGCAGGTTGGGAGCCTTTGTATAATGATGATTCAAACTGGATGAAGGGAGCTTTTAATCTGGATGCAGATGGGAATTTTAATTTTGGATGGGCATTTTATGATCATGGCAACACCTATAATGTTATAGGATTATATGTTTACGTGATCAAACTTTCCGATGGTTCTTATAAGAAGCTTTTTATCAGAATGAGAGTTGGACATACAGATACTTATGTATTGCGATGGGCAGACATTGACGGATCAAATCAGGTTGATGCTACTTTTTCGCCGGCTCCATATGCTGACACGAAACATTTTATTCATTATTCGCTGATAAACCAGGAAGTTCTGGAAATAGAGCCGGATAAAGATACCTGGGATCTATTGTTTACAAGGTACGTTGCCACACAAGATAATTCCTCAGAGTCAGGTATTCAGATCCCGGTAATGGGAGTTCTGATGAATAAAAGTCATCAAGGGGCAAAAGTTACAGGTATATCTTCTGCAGATGCACATTATTCTGATTCTGAAAGCGGATTCTCAAATCAGGCAGATATAATCGGGTGGGATTGGAAAGATATTTCAGGCACAAATCCGGATCCGGTTGTTGAGAATATGACCTATTTCATAAAGCTTTCAGGAGTTGGGGTTTACAAGATGTATTTTACAGAATATTCAGATGAGACTGAAGGTTCGCTAACGTTCAGACAAATTAAAATTGAGTAAGCGGATTTCTCATATGCACCGGGTATTGGCAAGAATTACATTTGTTTGCTTAATACTATTCGTGGTTTTCGCATGTGAACGTGTGAAAGCGCAAAAGGTATATCTCAGTTTTAAAGATAAAGTAACGAATCAACCGGTTGAATTTGCGCATATCACAGTGAAGATCGTATCGGAAAAAACTTTGGAAAATACAATATCAGATCATGAAGGAGTGGCTATTCTGGAGTGCAAACTTCCCGTAGTTATTTCCGTTTCAAGCTTAGGTTTTAAAACCTATATTGATACAATAAGGACAACCGGGGAACATGTTATTTTACTTTCACCGGAATTTTATCAACTTGACCGGGTGATTGTAACAGGTCAGTTCAGGGCACAACCGGTAGACAAATCCATTTACAAAATAGAAGTCCTTGACAGCAAGCAGATCCATTTAAAAGCTGCCACGAATCTGGGGGATTTGTTGCGTAACGAACTGAATTTTCAGTATAGATCTGAAGGGATCTTTGGGGATTTTTTAAGCATCCAGGGATTATCGGGAGAATATATCAAAATTCTGATTGATGGCATTCCTGTTACCGGAAGAGTTGCAGGTAAAATTGACCTGGGCCAGTTAACTCTTTGCAATGTCGATCATGTTGAGGTAATTGAAGGACCTATGTCAGTTGTATATGGCAGCAATGCATTAGCAGGAGCTATCAATATTGTGACTGCTGATCATTCGGGAAAAAACATGACCGGGAAAGCAAATGCGTATTATGAATCTGTTGGAGAATACAACCTGGATATTGCAGCCTCAAAGAGAATAGGCAAAAGTACATTTTCTTTACATGGGGCCAGGAATTTTCATGCCGGATGGGGTCCTGTGGATACGTCGCGATACAAAATATGGAAACCTAAATTGCAATACCTTGCAGGTGGATCTTATGCATACACATACAATGCATTGCAAATCAGATACATTACAGATTATATGAATGAAGAATTGCGTGATCCGGGGGAGTTGACCATTGAAAATCTATATGAAAGCGCCCTGGATGCTTACCATTTTACTACACGATGGAATAACAGTCTCAATATTGTCAATACGTTCAATGATGATTTTATATTGAATTTTCAGGGAGGGTATTCCTATTATAAGAAGCGAAAGTTAACCTATAATAATGATCTTGTTAACCTCGAAAAAACTCTTTCTGAAAATCCCGATTCGCAAGATACCATAAAGTTTCATATGATTTCAGCACGTTTGTTTGTTTCTAATATTGCAGGACATAAATTTGAATATCAAACAGGTGTTGATATAAACGATGAATCGGCAACCGGAAAGCGTATCCGGGGGAACAAAAACATTGCCGATATTGCAGGTTTTATGAATTTTATTTACAAACCCCTGGATGTATTCTATATTCAGCCGGGTATACGTCTCATTTACAATTCAAAATTCAAAGCCCCTTTGGTTTATGCGATCAATTTAAAATACCAGCCTCGCAGATTTACTTTCCGGGGATCATTTTCGCGGGGATTCAGACCTCCGTCCTTAAAGCAATTGTACCTGGAGTTTATTGACAGCAATCATGAGATCTTAGGGAATGAAGATCTGAACTCAGAAACCGGATATAGCATCAAACTATCCGGGGAATATTCGCATTCAAAGGGGAAACAGAATTTTGATCTTTCGCTCGACTTGTTTTACAATTCAATACAGAATGCCATTCAGCTAGCTGTGGATACTTCAGTACCGGGTGTTGGCAGAGGCAAATATTTTAACCTTGAAAGTGAAAGTTTTATTACACAAGGATTTGAACTTACTTTGAGATACTACCTGTTTCCAAGATTAACTGTTCAATCGGGATTCATTACAACCGGCAGAAGCAAATTCGGTGCGAACCGGGAATTTATTTACTCAACAGACATAGCTGCTTCCATGCAGTATTTTAGTCCGAAATACAACTATGAGATAGGGGTCTTCTATAAATATTGTGATAACTACCTTGAATTTACAGGCAATTTTAATGAAGAAGGTGAACTAAGCGGAATGGCGCAGCGTTCAATACAAGGATATCACATCATGGACTTAACGGTTTCAAAAACTTTCCGGAATCCGGGTATTACAATATCGGCGGGAATTAAAAATCTTCTCAATGTTACACTGGTTGATTCATCCGGCAGTTTATTTTTCCATGACAGCGGGAGCAATTCAACTGCTATAGGATACGGGCGCACATTTTTTATCGGATTGCTTTATTCATTTGATAAGTTATGATATAAATGAAATTATTTTTTAAATACCTGGGATTGTTGTTCATGCTCATATTTCCTGTAGCATGTTTTGAGGAGGATGAAAGGGTTTTGCCATACCCTGGCGAAGTAATAACCATCTATGAAGATATTGAAATCTATCAGAGTTATTTTGATTTTGAAACAGGAAGAGTAGTATGTTCTCATGTAGCTGATTCATGGCATCTGGGATTTGAATGTGGAGATGAAGGCTGGCATATTCTTGTGAATTCAGGGGCAAACTGGTTTTTATGGAATTCACAACAAACAGATATAGATGCGGTATTGACCTATCCGGAAAATGATTTATGGGCCTATGATAATCAATCTGCTTACCCCGATTCCACGGCAGTTGGCAACTGGGTCAATTTTCAGGGAGAAAACAGGATCTATACCAACGAAATTTATCTTCTTGGCCGGTATTCATCGGGGAATTACTCTGATCTGGTACGACTCCGGTTTATTGAAGTGGAAAGTTCATATTATAGATTTATCTACAAAGATGAAAGTGCCGAAGATACCGTTACCGTTCACAAATCTGACACGGCCAATTTTGTATATTATTCTTTTCAGACACAATCGCAGATAGATATTGAACCTGATAAACTAAAGTTTGATTTGATGTTTGGACCTTATTACGATCTTGCTACCCAGTTTGGTATTACAATTCCATATCTTGTACGTGGAGTGCTTCTTAATACAGGGTTTACTACGGCCATTCTTGATTCCATCAGATCGTATAACGAAATCGATTATGAGACACTGGATAGTTACCGTTTATCAGCAGAACGTGATATTATCGGATACCAATGGAAAGATGTAAGCGTGAACACATCGGCGGGGGTGGCTACCTATACAGTGAAGCCAAATTATACGTATATTATCAGAACTTCAGATGATAAGTATTACAAACTTCGCTTTTTAAGTTTCAGCATTGATGGTATTTCAGGACATCCGAGGTTTGAATACAAAGAGTTAAAACCTGTTATATAGAAGGCTCAAAAGTTTAGTTTTTCCTTCAGATTTTTAAAACCGCTTTTGCTTATTTTTACCGAAGGGCCTTCTTTAAGTTTGGCTATATAGCTGTCCTTCCCGTATGGTTCCAAACGTTCTACCTGGTCGAGCCTAATAATGTATGAACGATGTACACGCATAAAATCTTTGGGATTGAGATGTTGTTCAAAATACTTCATGGTTGCCTGCTTAAGATGTTTTCCCTCTGAAGTGTATATCATTACATAATCATCCTGGGCTTCGAGGTAACGGATCTTATCAACCGGGATAACATGAATTTTATGGTTTGATTTTACAACAACACGTTCAATGATCTCATCCAGCGGATTATGAGCAAGTTTATCAATATTTTTATCGGGAGGGATATTGTTATTGATCCGGTTCAGAGCCTTATTGAGAGAATCCAGCAGTCTTTCTTTGGAAAAAGGTTTCAGAAGATAATCTACTGCATTTAGTTCAAAGGCTTTTATGGCATATTGATTAAAGGCTGTCGTAAAAATAATTTCCGGCTTTTCATCCAGAATTTCAAGCATCTCAAAGCCATTTAATTTTGGCATTTGAATGTCTAAAAACACCAGATCAGGGTTTAGGTCCTGGATGGCTTTAATTCCTTCAAATCCATTTTCACATTCGGCAATGATTTCTATTTTATCGTTGTCTTTGAGATAATTCTTGATCAATTCTCTTCCAAGTTCTTCATCTTCTATGATAATTGCCTTAATTGTTTTCATAAGAATGTAGTTTTTCTAGCCTGTTATTTCATAAAGTTAAACTGTTTACATATCTTGAGGAAAAAACAAAGTAATGGCAAATGTATTCTCATTTTGAGAGATCTTTACCAGATCATCTCTGCCATATTGTATTTTCATTCTGCTGGTAACATTTCGTAATCCTATACCTTCTCCTTTTTTTGTTACAAAATCCGGATCGTAATCATTTTTAATTATTACTTCCAGCAAATTGTCTGAACACTTGGATTTAATGAATATATCGGATTGATCCGTACTTTCGTAAATTCCATATTTTACAGCATTCTCCATGAGCGGTTGCAGTATGAGTCCCGGCAATAAATATTTATTACAATTATCAGTAATATCTCTTGTTACATTTAATCTTTTACCAAACCTGATCTTTTCAATTTTAAGGTACCTGTCGATATTATTTAGTTCTTTTTCAAATGTTGTCAGGGATTCATCTTTATGAGAAAGGGAATACCTTAGAAAGTCCGACAGATTAATAACCATATCCTGGGCTTTTTCAGGACTTATCATGGATAAAGAGCTGATGCTGTTCAGACTGTTGAATAAAAAATGAGGATTTATCTGAAATTTTAAAGAAGTAAGTTCGGATTCTTTTATCAATGCTTTCAACTCTGCCTCTCTGATCAGTTTTTCTTTGAAATTGTTGTAATAGATCAAAAAATAATAGATGGAAGCTATTAAAACATAGAATAAAAAACCAAGGCCTCCCCGCAAAGGCAAAGAATCGTTAAGGTGCTGCAAGTATTCTGAAGAATCCGGAAAGGCAGCCGACAGGATTAAAAAGGAAATCCATAGCCACAGACCCACAGCAAGTGATGCAGCAGCTAAGTGATTTGTTAAAAAATTAAGCAGTTTATTTTTTTCGATATCTGTAAAATATACGGGATACCAGATACCAATTCCAAAAAATGCAAAAAAAAGATTAAATACAAAACTTTCAGAAACAGAAATAACAATGCCAAAGTCGTACAAATAACCAAGTATGAAAACGTGTAAAGCACATACAACAAACCAGATAATGATATACCCAATTAAGAACTGCCTGTTTTTCAGAATGGGGTGAAGCACGGTGGTTGAATAATTTAAATTAATAGTGCTTATTAATAGCTCTTTATCTCACCTCCACCAAAAATCACTATTCCTTTGATAATGAGCTCAGATGCAGGATTTGCATCATCATTTCTCGGAAGTATTCTGTGCTTATCAGAAAAGCCGCCAAAAACAGCTATTGTATTGATCTTGATATCCCAATCTTCAGGAACAACCAACTTCATTCCACCAAACAGGGCAAATACTTCAATATAATTTTTCCCCGTGGCAAGTTTTGCCCGCGCAAGATTAAAATTTGATCCTCCAAAGACTGCAAATATTTTTCCTCCTTTGAAGTTTTGGGATACAATGGTCCTTTCGCCTCCTCCAAAAAATGCGACTTCATCAATCAAATCTTCGTCGCTCAAATTTTTTTTTTCAATGTTGGGAGGATCAAACTTTCTTTTAAAAAGTATCATAACCCCCGCTAAGATCAGGATACCCGGGAAAAATACCTGCCAGAAATTAAAATGAAAATCAAAAAATTCTCTCAGGTATAATGTTCCTCCCACAAGGAGTAAAATAATCCCCGGCCCTTTATGTTCATGTGAAAACAAAAAGACAAATCCAAGCGCAACCAGGATTACTTCCCATCGCAGAAGATAATGTTTCAATTCATAACTCAATATTCCCAGGTTGCTTAGAAGCAATGCCATACCTGCTGCAAGTATGATGAATCCGACAAGAATCCTTTTCTGTGTATGATTTTGTTCCATCGCAAGACAATTTTGTTTATAGTGTAAAAGTATAGCTACATTTGTTTCTGTTAAACAGATATTCGGTAAAGGGTCTTTTTTTATCGGTAAAAACAAGAATATATGTTTGGGGATGCATTAATGGGTTTTTATTATTTTTTGAATTTCTTTTTGATGTTGCACAGTGATTATATGAACCAGGTAAATTCCCGGGGTAAGATCATTCAAAGGTATTGAATAAAGCTGTTCATCATCGATTTGTTTTATCATACAAATTCTTCCGTCGACGGACAGTATTTTGATTTCTTTTAGTCTGATATCAGAATGAATATAAAGTGTTGATTTTACGGGATTAGGGTATACATTGAAAGAGAGTGTATTTACGGGTAAGGAATTTACCGTATTATTACTCAAATAGATGGTGCCCATTTTGCTGGGATTAAAATAAGCTTCATGCTCGTTGTTGTTCCATGCAAGAGCGACCTCTCTTCCACTGCCATCATTGTCAAGAATCTGACAATCGAAACCAACATAAGTTTCGGCAATCGGTTGGGCTTTTCCTAATTCCACCAGAGGAAAAACAACTTCAAGGATCCGGTAATTTTCAGGGTAAGTTATGATAGCAAAGTCAACATCCGGGGGGTCATAGCTATTCAGCCCCTCTCTTCCCGTAACATCGCTGCTCCCTACATTAAATCTGAACTGATAGTTGTCGTCCTGGTATTCTTCATCTTTCGAGTTATCCATATCAAAATAGATCTCGTACCCATCATTTTCCCATGCATTTGGTGAACTGGTGCCAATTATATCATCGACGGCAAACAGCAAAACAAAAAGGGAATCTTCTTTCCAGCATGCTTTAAAATAACCGCTGCAATCGACAGAATCAGGATATGTTTCTCCGTCGATCATATAAAGCAGGGGATGAGCATCAAACAGGTTCCATACTTCATCAATTGCACCGTCAATGGCTATGGTTGAGTTCAATTTCAAGATATCAGTTTCTTCCTGCGCCAATAGGTTCAGATTGATTAAGAATAACAACAGGAAGGCAAAGGTAAAATTTGAAATACGGGCCATAATAAAAAAGAATTAGCCTCTACTGGTTTTAGACCGGATCAGATGCTAAATATAACATTAATAATCAGGTAATGAAATTATTATTGGATGAACCCTACATCATTTTCATTTCGGATTGCGGATTTTGAAAAAAGTTTCAAGTCTCTGGTCTCAAGTCATTAGTTTCAAGTCTCAATGAATTGTTTAACCGGGAGTTTGCGTTTCATAGGCTGTTAAATTCCTGAATTATGTGGGCAGATGAAACGCAATTACTCTATTGCATCTATACCCGAGGCGTTGCCCCGGGTTATTATATTTCCGCCCTTTCAGGGCTTTTTATTCCTGTTATTTCACTTTCCCCCTCTTGACCGTGCTTCGCCATAGCGGCTATGCGACGGCGAGGAAGGGGGATTGAGGGGGTGTGTATTTTTTAACCAGTACTTTGCGTTTCATAGTTTGGTTTATCCTTGAATTAAGCGGGCAGATGAAACGTATTTATTTTGCATCCTGTCGGGACTGTATCAAAAGTTCGAAAACCGTCATTGCGAACGCAGTGAAGCAATCTGGATTTTTATTTAACAAGATTGCCACGCTCGTACCTCGCTCGCAATGACGTAATGATCAGGCTTTTGAGGATTTGTTTAAAACTGTGTCTGCCCTGCTGATGCTCGCCTGCCCACCAAAGGCGGGTAATGTCCAACTCCCAATGTCCAATTTCCAATAACTTACTACTTGTACTTCGACATTGAGTAAATACTGATTTTTATGAAAAAAACCAGCAACAAGTATCCAGCAACATGTTCTGCAGTATTCGGACTTCCGACTCCGATCTTCCGACTTAAAACTCCGAATTTACTTGGCCTTTCCCTGGTTGGCGACAGATTCCATTGCTTTCTTCACTTCCTCAGGATCGCCCAGGTAATAATGTTTGATCGGTTTCAGATCGTTATCCAGTTCATATACCAGTGGCATACCAGTTGGGATATTCAATTTCAGTATTTCTTCTTCACTCATATTATCGAGGTACTTTACAAGCGCCCTCAGGCTATTTCCATGTGCTGCAATGATTACTCTTTTTCCTGATTTTATAACAGGGGCAATTGCATCATGCCAGTAAGGAAGAAATCGGGCAACCGTATCTTTCAGACTTTCTGTAAGCGGCAGATCGTTTTCCGGCACATCATGATAAATCCGTAGTTTTCCGGGATAGCGATCATCTGTTTCTTCAAGAGGAGGAGGTGGGATATCATAGCTTCTTCTCCATATCAGAACTTGCTCTTCACCATGTTTGGCAGCAGTTTCTGCTTTATTCAAACCTTGCAGTCCACCGTAATGTCGTTCATTCAGTCTCCATGATTTTTCCCAGGGTATCCACAACTGATCCATTTCTTCGAGGGTCAACCAAAGAGTTCTTAATGCTCTTTTCAATACGGATACAAAAGCATAATCAAACTCAAAGCCATTTTCCTTTAAAACTTTTCCGGCCTTACGGGCTTCAGCAATTCCCTTTTCGGTCAGGTCAACATCTGTCCAGCCTGTGAAACGGTTTTCCTTGTTCCACTGGCTTTCTCCATGACGTAATAATACAACTTTATACATTTCGCTTTACTATTTCGGATTAGAATTTACACGTTATCAGGCTACCTTACCACCAAATTTGTATCCAATTGATTCAACCGTTTTTTTAACTTTATTCAGGTCTACATTATTTCCTGATATTGTAACAGTTTCATTATCGACATCAGCATTCGTTTTTTCAATACCTTCCAATTGATTCAAATTGCTCTCAACACTTATTTTACAATGGTTGCAATGCATTCCTCTTACAAATACTTTTATCTCACTCATAGCACCAATGTTTGATATTGTTTCTTCTTGTTTGTTTTTTCTTTTTTTCTTTTTAAACAATTTTTTTACAAAAATATTCAATAATAATAAAGTAATAAAGATTCCTGAAACAAGTTGCAGCCAATAAGGTAACAAGCTATGTATATGATCTGAGTGGAGCTGTGAGATTGCACCGGTAAACCAGTCACGCGGGAGAAAATAATCGATGAACAATCCGGAAGCAAGTGCTCCTGTTATCAGTGTACCAAGATAAATAAACAGGGTTTTTCGGCCCATGCTGTTTCCTATGACAGATATAGTTGCTGCATTTGTGGCAGGACCCGCCATTAAAAACACAAAAGCTGCTCCGGGAGAAATTCCCTTCATCATCAGAACAGCAGCTATGGGTACTGAGCTTGTTGCACAAACGTAAACAGGAATTGAAGCAAATAAGATGATCAACATGCCTAATAAATCATTATGAATATAGGTAGCAAAAAAATCATCGGGCACAAAAACAGCAATTAAAGCGGCAATGAGCAAACCAATGACCAGCCATTTTGCAATGTCTTCCAGAAATTCAACAAAAGCATAATGAAATACAGTATATATCGGACTTCTTCTATCGGAAACTGAGTGGATATTTGCAGCTTTTATTTTAATTTCAGGTACTTTTGAGGCTTCCAGCTTATTGGTTACAGCTCCGCCAAAAACACCGGTAATGAGCGCAGCAATTGGACGTACAATGGCAAAAGGCAAGCCAAGTAATGAATAGGTCACTAAAATCGAATCGACACCGGTTTGTGGAGTAGAAATAAGAAAAGAAACAGATGCGCCTTTCGATGCTCCATTCTTATGTATCGATACTCCCGTTGGGATTACTCCACATGAACACAAAGGCAGCGGAATACCAATTAATGCCGCCCTGATGACTGATTTCATATTCGTTCTGCCCAGAAGTTTATTGATCTTACCATCCGGGAAAAAAACATGAAGTATTCCTGCGATCAGAAATCCAAGGATCAGCCATGGAGACATATCCAATACAAGAGCATAGAGTTTTTCTATATATTGAGTGATGTAATTCATTATTACTTTGTGATTACTTATGGATCACTTTTTTTTCCTTGCAACAATTGTATTCGAACTGTATAGTAACATGCGAAATACCAAACTTGTTCTGCAGGATTTCTTCAATTTCCGATCGTATCTGATCCGTTTTGCTCACAGGCAAGTCTTTATCCAGGTCAATATGCCCTTCAAAATGAATTTGCGTATCATTCAATTTCCAGGCATGAACGTGATGTACATTACTTACGCTTATATGTTTTTCAATTTCAATAACTACTTCCTGCAAATTCAGGGACGAAGGAGTACCTTGCATTAAAATATCAACAGCTTCTTTTAGTATCACATAGGCTTCTTTTATTATATACAACCCAATAAGTATTGTAATCAGAGGATCTATCCAATAGATCCTGAAAAAATAAATCAGCACCGATCCTGCAATGACGGCAACAGATGAAATTGTATCACCGAGCAAATGAAGATATGCAGCACGTATATTTATATTGGAGTGAGAATCATCTTTCAGCAACAATACAGCTATAAGATTTGCAATAAGGCCAATGGTAGCTACAATGAACATAACCAAACCTTTGATTGGCTCAGGCGACTGAAAACGATGATATGCTTCAATAAATAAAAAAATTATAATAACGATCAGAACAACGGCATTTAATAATGCTGCCAGGATTTCAATCCGTTTATATCCGAATGTTTTCTTCTCAGTGGCACTTCGTTTACTGATACGATTGGCGATATAAGCAATCATCACGGCAAATGTATCTCCAAGGTTGTGGATGGCATCAGATAGCAGGGCCAGGCTATTGGAAATTAACCCCCCGATTATTTCCGTAATTGTTATAAGCAGGTTTAATGAAGTAGCAAAAAGAAGATGATTCTTTTTCGGATGAACAGAATGTCCGTGTGCATGATTGTGTTTTTTTACCGTTATCATTTCATTCGTTTCCTTCCAATGATTAACAAAGATGGCAAACTTTTTCAGCAGAAATCAGAAGAATTAAAGATTAAATTTTTCCTTCAGGCAATTCACCCGGGTTGATATTCCCGGTATTGTAAAATAGGGGTGCTAATCTTTATCAAGTGCCGGGTCAAGAAATTTACCATTACGGACAGCAAACGATTGATGAAAATCATACCCATCCAAAGGCCATTGGGCAATTGCATTTCCCTTTCTACTATTTAAAATAGCAAAACAATAGAACATGCAAATGGTTTAATACACCTATTTTTCAGGGGTTTTGGATGAAATTTTCCGGAAAATAAGTATGAACCCGCCAAGAATGAATGGAATACTGAGCAATTGTCCCATATTCAAAGCCATACCTTCTTCAAAATCTACCTGATCCTGTTTTACAAATTCAATAAAGAATCTGGCAGTAAATATCAGGACAAAAAACAACCCGGCGATCAATCCTGGTTTTAAACCAGGATACTTTTTAAAATAGATGCTTATCAGAATGAAAAAAATGATAAGATAGCAAATAGATTCGTAAACCTGAGCCGGATGCAGGGGAATGATCTGTTCAACGGGAATATTAACAGGTGCCAGACGTACAAATTTTACACCCCACGGTAAAGCGGTAGGATTACCAACAATTTCGGAATTGAATAAGTTGCCAAGTCTGATAAAACAGCCGGCCAAAGCCGTAACCATGGTAACTCGATCAAGGACCCATAGATACGGGCGTTTAAACTTTCGTGAGTATAAATAGAGGCCTATGAGTATTCCTATTGCGCCGCCATGACTTGCAAGTCCCTGATAACCAGTAAAATGATAATCATGACCTATTCTTCCTTCAAAAGGTAAAATGATTTTCAGAGGATTTTTCAGATACACTTCGGGTTCGTAAAACAGGCAATGTCCGAATCTGGCACCGATGATTGTGCTGATTACGACATAAAAAGTAAGCTTATCGAGCAGTTCAATTGAGAGCCCTTCTTTTTTAAAAACTTTACTGAGAATAAAATAACTAAAAACGAAACCCAATAAGAATAATAAGCTGTACCAACGCAATTCTATAAAACCTAGGTCTGCAATCTGTGGTTTTACATCCCAAACAATGTAATTTATCATAGTATAATTTTAGAAGGAAATTGACTATAAAGATAAGAATTGAATTGAAGTTTACGCTTTGTATACTTTATTTTTAAATTATTAGCCTGGTTATTTTTTGAATACTGTTAGTGCATTGGTTTCACCGAGCTCGCAAACTCGGTTTCCCGTGGCTTGTCCCTTGCGCCATAGCTATAACGACGGAGCACTGCGGAGTAGGTGAGCACAGAAAAATAACAAAAAAAGGATCGAAGGTTCCTCGCCACTTGCGATGAGGAGCTTCAATTCTCTGAATCTTCGAGATTTCGTAACTATCTTAAAATTCTTTTCTGTTGAGATAGCTACGAACTTCAATATCAGTACATTCAGATAATAACGTGTGTTTATTCGGAAGATAATCCATCTTATCAAATTAGCCGAAGCAAAAAATACAAAAACCGCAGATAATTTAGATGAAAAGAATTATTGTTTCGTCAAAGCAATTGGGTCGATCATCTAAATATAGCAGCCTTTTTAAAGGGTAATCGTTAATTTCATTACCTGATGCACAAAAAATAGTTGTGATCTACAAACCAAACTTGCAGGCATAAGTATGAAAAAAGCGGTTATTGATT
>Ga0307432_1000487_pt1 | contig 29664 bp, 22 predicted proteins | sample SalMarWE160150MG_FD_202158 | JGI IMG/M metagenome (GOLD analysis project Ga0307432, IMG submission 202158) | Salt marsh sediment microbial communities from the Plum Island Ecosystem LTER, Massachusetts, United States - WE1603-150 | ecosystem: Environmental > Aquatic > Marine > Intertidal zone >...
GACCAGCTCACGAACACACTCAGCCCAATCTTTCTTCGTTCGCCGCTCGGTTACCTTCACACGCCGCTTTCCGGCCAAGGGCTCGAAAACCATGAACAGATTGGCCACCCCGTTGCGTTTGTATTCGCGACAAGCCTTGCGTGGCACCAAAGCGGCTTCCACCCCTTCCTCCACGAAACGCTTCCGTACCCGCTCCACCGTCGCTGTGCCGACATCCATACTCTCGCTGATGGCGGCGTCAATCCAGCCTGGTCCGCCTTCGCTCGTGTCCGCCTTCAGGAGAATCCGTGCGTGAGTCAGCTTCCGAGCCGAACCCTTCCCTGACGAAATCAACGCCCGCAACGGCCGACGCTCCTCGTCGGTCAACGTTACCACATATCTCTTGTTCATCTCAGGTCTCCTTACCTGGAGGTCAGCTACCCTCGTCGGCAAGAAGACCACGTTCAATCCATCATTTCAGGTGTCAAGGAGTACTAGCTCGCATCGTTGCTGGCGTGTTTGTCCAATAGGTCGGTGATATCTCCGGCATCGAAAGACACATCCCAAGCCCACTGCTACCGGCTGGAGCGACCAGTTGCCGGGTGGAAATCGCACCCACTGAAAATCCACGCCTTTGCACGGCGCACCGACAAACATGAGGTAGCTTGCCCTATAAATTTGTGGGTCGCCGTCAGGATTGTAGTGAACTCTTTGAACCGAGCCCGGAGTGCCAGCGACGGTTTGACACCGAGGTCTGCGATCAGAATCCCGCGCTCGCGTTTGGGGCTCGGATTCACAGTTCCGGTATGAACCCAGCCTACATGTCGCCTCTTTGCGGATTACTCACTGGGCTGACACTCACTCCCCGACTGCCATCCCATTCGCGTAGTGGTTCAAGCCAGAATGGACGGTCTCGGGTCTCAGTTCACTGCGAATAAACCATCTGTCGGCTCGAATCCATGAGTGGACGTGCCGCATTTTGTCTCGCCCGGCGTGGTATCGGAACCACGGCGGCTGTTTGGATGCTGTGGCGTAGTTGCGTATCATCAGCGATCGGGCGGGCGATCACACGAGGAGTCCGACATGCTCAGCCGGTTGTTATTCGTTCGGCTCAAGGCTGCGGAAAACGCGTTGCGAGACGGCAGATTGGACGAGGCGTATCGGCTCGCCACCGCTCCGGACATTCACGAACACCGGCGAGGTGCGGCGGTTTTGTCGGCGCTGACGGGACGGTTCATCGAACGAGCCCGCAACCACTTCCGGGCCGACCGGTTTACCGAGGCGATGATGGATCTGGATCGGGCCGAGACCAGCGGGATTATGAAGGAGGAAATCGCCGAGCTTCGCGGACACGTGCGGACGGTCATGGCTGAGCAGCATCGACGGGATCAATCACGACACGAGCGACGCGAGGTGGCCAGGCGGCGTGTCGAGGGCGGCTCCCTGGCGGCCGGTCGGAAGATTCTCGAGCAGGCCGGCGAGAACGATCTCGATGCCCAGGAGCTTCGCCGGGCGATTGATGAGCGAGAGGGCGATGCCGCAAGCATCGTTGAGCAGGCCGAGCGGCTTATCGAGCAGGGTCAGTTTGCGGCGGCCGCCCAGCGCCTCCGACGCGCGAAGACTGTCGACACGCACAACGTAGCGGCAACCCGCATTGAAACGCGCCTGTGTAATCAGGTGCTGGGCAACGCCCGGACGGCCATTCTGGAAGGGAAGCTCAGCCGTGCGGTGGACGAGCTCGCCTGTCTCGGCAAGTTGGGTGACACTCTGCCCGCCAAACGGGAGCTGAACGACGTGCTTACGATCGCGCAACAGGCGGCTCGGTCCGTGCAGAGCCACAAATACGCCGAGGCGCGGCGTTACGCGCTGAGCCTGGCCCGTCTGGCGCCCGATGCCAAATGGGTCGAGAGCATGGTCGAGCAGTTGCGACAGATTGCCGACCTCAGGACGGCACTGTTCGCCGGTCCACTGGGTGATCGGATCGAAGGCGTTGCGGCAGGCGAACCTGCAATGAGTTCTGCGCCGGCGGGGTATACGGCGATTGACAACGTCGGACCCGGACCGACCGGCAGCTTTGACGACACGCTTGCCCTACCGCACCGGATGCAGGCGGCTGGTTCACTGCCGGATCGTCTACTTCTGCTGGTCGACGGCGGCGGCAGTTACCTTATGCTACGCCCCGGTCAGGCTTCGATCGGGCGAGTCGCCTCGCGCAGTCCGGCCGATATACCCGTCTTCAGTGATGTGGCTGAGCGACATGCCAACGTCACCCGCGTGGACGACGACTACTTCCTTTTCAGCGCGAAAGACGTGGAGGTTGCGGGTTGCAGGACACAACATCAATTACTTCGCGACGGTGATCGGATCATACTCGGGCGGAAGGCGAAGTTCACTTTCCGCCTGCCCAGCCGCAAGAGCCCGACGGCTGTCTTGGACCTGAGCGATACGACGAAGATGCCCAACGACGTGCGACGCGTGATTCTGTTCCACCAGCATGCAACCGTGGGAGCAGGACCCGGCGCCCATATTCGGTGCCAGCAAGCAGGCACACCGTTGGTGTTGTTTGAGCGGAACGGAGCGTTGTGGATGCGTCGCAAGAACGACGGGCATGTGGATACGGAACCGGTGCGGCTGCCGATCGGCGAACCGATCGAAATCGCCGGCGTCAGCCTCGTGCTCGAGCCCTGGCAGGTGCGCTCGCCCGGCAGTATGAAGGCTTGACATGGGCGTCGGAACCCTCATAGCAATGCCCGCACAGTGTAGGGCGGCAACCCACGCAATCGCCGGCGACGAATGCGTGCCTCGCTGGAAGCACAGAACAATGGCATACACCTTCAAACACGGCGATCGACCTCTGAATGACTGCACTGTCCAACGCGCCGTCGGCAGTGGTGGATTCGGTGAGGTGTACTATGCCGTCACCGACGGCGGCCGCGAGATAGCGCTGAAGTACCTCCGCAACAACGCCGAGATCGAACTGCGTGGCGTTGCCCATTGCATGAATCTCAAGAGCCCCCACCTCGTCACCGTGTTCGACGTGCGACAAAACACGGACGGTGACTACTTCGTTGTTATGGAGTACGTGTCCGGCCCATCGTTGCGGGATTTGCTGATCGCTGAGCCGAACGGGCTGGGCCAGCAGAAAGCGGCGTTCTTCGTTCGTGAGATCGCCAAAGGGTTGGGCTACCTGCACGAGCGCGGCATCGTTCACCGGGACATGAAACCGGGGAACATCTTCTACGATGATGGGTATGTGAAGATCGGCGACTATGGGCTGAGCAAGTTCATCTCCGTCTCGCGCCACAGCGGCCAGACCGCCAGCGTTGGGACCGTACAGTACATGGCCCCAGAGATCGGCAGCGGCAATTACTCCAAAGGCATCGACATTTATGCCCTCGGTGTGATGCTGTACGAGATGCTGCTGGGCAAGGTGCCGTTCCAGGGTTCCAGCATTGGCGAGGTACTCATGAAGCACCTGACCGCTCAGCCGGAGGTGGACCATCTGCCGGAGCCGTTTGGGCTGGTTATCCGCAAGGCCCTGGCAAAAGACCCCAACGACCGCTACCAAACTGTCGACGAAATGATCGAAACTTTGATGGGTGTCGATGCCATCCGCGAGTCAGCCGCGGGATTCAATCCGCAGAGCCTGAGCTACGCGGTTCGTCGTCCGGCTCCTGGTCCTGCGGACTCTCCGGCACCTCCGCCTCCGCTGCAGCGTCAGAGCCCGGTCCCGACGATGGCATCGCCAGCCGTTCCCGGCCTCTTCCCGATGCCGGCGGCAGCCGGGTTCCGTCCCGGACCGGCTGTCAGTGTCACTGAGATGTCTCCGGAGGCGGCCTCGGGACGTCTCTATTATGCCGGGTTCTGGGTTCGAGTCCTGGCGGCCCTAATTGACCTTATTGTTGTGGGTTCGGCAGCAGGAGTCATTGCCATGTTCTTCAGAGCAGGTGGAGACGGCAATCCGGCGTTTCCCATCCTGGCGATCCTCTATGACGGTTTCCTGATCGGAAGGTGGAATGGTCAGACTCTGGGGAAGAAGACATTCGGTATAAAAGTAATTGCGGCAGACGGGCGTCAGTGCAGTTTGTGGCGAGCGTTTGCCCGGGCGCTCGCATCTTGGCTCAACCTGTTTACCTTGGGCTTGACGTACCTCATGGTGGCGTTCAGTCGACGCAAACAAGGATTGCACGACCACATAGCGGGCACGCTGCACGTGTACGCTGTTCAATGATAAGGGAGACGTTCGCGAGGGAGGAAGCGAACCTGATACGGCACCGGAGTTGAGACGGAACCCGGCCCGGACTCGGGCCAGTCGAAAGACACAACCATGGCATACACCTTCAAACATGGCGACCGACCGATCGAGGGCTACACGATCCAACGTGCCGTCGGCAAAGGCGGGTTCGGTGAGGTCTACTACGCAGTCAGCGACGGCGGGCGCGAGGTCGCACTGAAGTACCTCCGTGACAATCCGCAGGTGGAACTGCGCGGGGTCAGCAACTGCATCAACCTCAAGAGCCCGTACCTCGTCTCGATCTTCGACGTCAAAAAGACGACCGACGGCGAGTACGCGATCATCATGGAATACTGCTCAGGACCATCGCTCCGCGATCTGCTTATCGCCGAACCGGGTGGCTTCGGACCGCAAAAGGCCACATTCTTCGTGCGCGAGATCGCCAAGGGTTTAAGCTACTTGCATGACCGCGGGATCGTCCATCGCGACCTGAAGCCCGGAAACATCTTCTATGACGACGGGTATGTGAAAATTGGCGACTACGGCCTGAGCAAGTTCATCTCGATCTCGAGGCACAGCGGGCAGACTGCCAGCGTCGGCACGGTGCACTACATGGCCCCGGAGATCGGCAGCGGGAACTACTCCAAGGGTGTGGATATCTACGCCCTCGGCGTGATGCTTTACGAGATGCTGCTGGGGCAGGTCCCCTTCGAGGGATCGACGATGGCCGAGGTGCTCATGAAGCACCTGACGACGCAACCTGAGGTCGATCACCTGCCCCATCCGTTCGCCGAGGTGATCCGAAAGGCGTTGCAGAAAGACCCCAACGACCGCTACCAGACGGTGGACGAGATGGTCGAGCAGTTGCTGGAGGTCGAGACGGTTCGAGAGAGCCTCGCGGGCTTTAGCCCTCAGAGCCTGGATGGGGCCGTGCACCGTGGAGCGGCGGATCGGGCCGACTCGCCCATGCCGTCGCCGAATCCGATACCGGGTTACGCACGCGACTTCGCGGGGCCCGCGCGCGATGCGCACGGTCAGCCGCCCTACGCAAAACCTGTGGGTGCGGACGGTGCGTTGCCCCATCGACTTGCTAAGAAGATGCAACGCATCTCGCAGAAGGTGGACGCGAGGGTAGCCAAGCTGGCCGGTCGGTCGGCGTCGCCGTCGCCACCACCACCACCAACGCCAACACCGATTGGTCAACCTGGGAGCACACCGGCGATGCCAGGCATCACACGGAGCGATCGGAAAAAGCGGATTCTGCTTACCGGTCTGCTGTCTATTGGTTTGGCCATCGGCCTTGGAGTCCTGGTTGGAAACACGTGTGGATGCGAGGAGGTGGGTGCCGGTGCCGGACTGTTGGTTGTCACGATGTCCGGTGGAATCCTGCTGTCCCGCTCCGCAGTCCGATGGTTCGGCGTCGCGTACGGTCCCTCTTGGCCGCAACGGCTCATCCAACTGTGCTGCTGTGCCCCTCTAATAGCGCTTGGAGCCGCTCCCATTATGGAATCACGTTACGGCGATGAGGGAGTTGCCCTCTACCTTGGATTGTTGGTGGTTGCGGTGTTCTTCAGGGAGGGCGAGAAGCACCGCAAGGGTGGCCGTCACAGGGCAACCGCCGGCGAGCTGAGCTTTGGTTGTGCGCTGTGGACAGCGCTGTGGGCGTTGATTTGCACGGCCATCGCCGGGGGAATACTTGATGCGGATGTTTATGAACAGTTTATCTTCGTCGCCGCCGGCGTCGCGGGTGCCGCCAGCTTGATCATCCAAGCTACGTCCTGGTGGCTACCAGCGCACACGACACGCGCGTTTCAACACGGAGGAGCCGAACCTCAGGCGGACTGGAAAGCTGGCCGGGAGGCGCCGCCTCTACCCAAGGAGGGTGAGTATGCGCCCGGCGCGGAGGCGGCCGGACAGCAACCCGTGGGAGATCCTCTTGCCCCGACGGACGAGGCGTATGCTCACCACGGTCACCACGGCATGGGAGCGACACCGCTTGGACACCGACGGCTGCGTTGGGGCATCACGCGCGCGTTCTGGGGTCTGGTCGCCTTTGCAATGATGGGTGGTGCGGTCGCGACGTTCCTGATTTCCTTGATTGGTGACAGCTTTTATCATGACGAGATCACGGGCGCCGTCGCCGGGTGCACGGGATTCGCCTCTTTCATGCTGTTCGCATTGCGCAAGACGACTCCGGTCAAGCGGGATGGCTTTTGGCGTGAGACGCTGCGGCCCTTCCTGATCGCGCTCACGATGTTCGGCATCGGTGGGATGATCACGCTGATCGCACGGGAGTGGAGTGCCTGCGACGGGTGTGGTGGTCTCGATGATCAAGGGCGCATCGGAGTGATAACCGGGCTGGTGATGTTCTCGCTCCTGTTCCTGGGGCTGACGCTCTTTACCGGCCGAAGGCGTCGAGCTCCCAGGCCGTTCGTCCTCGGTGGTAAGGGCAGTGAAGGCACGGTCGATGTGACCATGCCGGACACCGAGGTTTCACAAGAAGAGGAGCCCAGTGAAAGCCTATCGGAACCGGGCGGGCAACCGGAGAACCCGGCGGCGCGGGCTGTTTCAGCCGAGGGCCTCAGACCGCACCGCGGTGTGACCGTGCTGGTGCTCGGGATTCTGGGGATAATAAACCTGTTCCCGCTCGGCATCATCGCCTGGGTCATGGGACACCGTGACCTGCTCGCAATGGATGCCGGACGGATGGACCCGAGCGGATGGGGCATCACAAGCGCGGGCAAGATCTGTGGGATGATCAGCGTGGTGATCGCGAGTCTCGGTCTGATTGGTGGCCTGACCGTCGCCATCTTGGCAGTTGCAGGCGTCATCCACTGATTCGCCGGACAAGCCCGGGCGGAGCCTTCGATTTCGATGCATCGGAACCTGTAGTGTGATGAGCCACGAATTGGCGGAACTCAAATGATGGCAGCGCCCCTACAAATGATGCTCATGCTTTTGCTCGCATGTTGCGCCCTGATTGTCGTGCTCAAGTTGGTCAAGGAGTTGACTCAACGGAAGCTGCTCCCCGGTGTATTCGGTGTCGTGGTCGTGTTGGCCCTTGTTGCGGTGGTGGCTTTATTCGCGGCGCGGTCGTCGCGATTCCCTTACGTTCGCGCACTTGGACCGATCCCGTCGGTCCAGGCGCCCGCGCCGGCGCTTTCACTTCCTCACTTCTCTTCTGTGTCCGTCGAGGTACGGAATAAGACAACGAGCTTAAAGAGTATCCTAAAGGATCAAACACGTGAGGTACGGCTCAAAGCACGAAGCCTGCGTCACGGCGACGTGCTTGGGACCGTGCTGACCGCGCTGGCGATCGCCGCATTCCTGTACATGGGGTATGTGTTTCTGGACGCGAGCACACGTGGGCACTTCACCTGGTCGCTCCGCCTCCTGTCGATCGTTGTGTTCGCAGCCGTCTGTGTCACAATGGCGGCTTTGCGTCACCGGCTATAGCCTTCGGGGACGTCTCCGCGTAGTATGGCGGGCGGATCGTGGGAGTGTGGCACCCGAAGGGCCGGTGCGCGATCGAGCAACATCATGGACCCCGGCGGCAACGCGGACCAATTCCTTGCCGAGCAGATACGCAAGGGCAGCGAGCCCGCGTGGCGGCAGTTGATCGACCGCTACACGGGTCGTCTTCTGGCCTTCGCCCGTGCCCGTGCACCAAGCCTCAACGATGCGGAAGATCTTGTTCAAGAAACGTTTGTCGGATTCCTGCAGTCACGAACACATTACGATCCGTCGCGTTCCCTCGAGACCTATCTGTTTACGATTCTCCGTTACAAGCTCTACGACCTGCTTCGGCAGCGCAAGGCGACGATCCTCTCGGAGCCGGCCGACGCCGAGGGATGGTGGGACCAGGTTGTGCCCGGTTCGACGGAAACACCCAGCGGAATCGCCGCGGTGGCCGAAGCACAGCGGCAGCAGGAGCAGCTTCTCGGTGAGATGCTTAAGCGGCTCATCCACGAGCTACGCGACCGCGACGCGTTCGGCGATTTACAGGTGATCGAGCTGACCTTCTTCGCCGGAATGCGGAACCTGGACATCGCCGACCTTCTTGACATCGACCAGAAAGCCGTCGCGGGCGTCAAATTCCGCGCGATTCAGAAATTGCAGAAGTACCTCGCTCAGCGGGACCCCGCGTCGCTGGCCTGTTTCGACGAAGCCGACGCGGATGTCACGGTCGCGCGGGTCTGGCGGCAGCAGCGGTTGACCTGCCTGAAGCGCAGCACACTCGGCTCATACCTGCTCGGCGTGCTTGACGAGCCGTGGCGAAGCTACACCCAGTTTCACCTCGACGTTGTCGGATGCTCGATGTGCCTGGCAAATCTCGCAGACCTCGAAGCCGAAGAGGACGATCGGACGCCGGCCGATACGCAGCGCATGTTCGCCTCAAGTGTGGGATTCCTGAAGCGCAGTCAGTGACAAGCGGCGTCTCGGCGGCATGCCTGCGTGGGTCCGCGATACACAAGAATCAACCTGAACGCTGACCTTTGATCGTGTGTCAAAAGAAAATCCCCGGCACGGTACAACACCACGCCGGGGTCCGTTCCCGATAACTTACTTATTCTTATTGGCCCGAACGGGGCGGACCTGAATCGGTTACGCGAAGCGTCGCCGGATCACACCAACAATGCCCAGACCCAGCAGGCCGAGCACAACGGCCGATGGAGCAGGGATAACAGACGCCACGCCACCGGCATCTGTAAACGCCTGCCATTCTATGTCGCGTGTGTGGAAACCGAAGGTCCAATCGGTTCCGCCCCAGCGAGCAGTTGCTCCCTGCCAGTCGTAGCCACTGTTGAACGCAAACAACGTAAGCGCAAAGTCCTGATACGTCTTGTCGCCCATGAAGTGTGACCACCAGGTCAGATCCGTCACCGGGCCTTCTCCCGGAACGGCGGCCGCGCTTGTCCATGAGAGCAAGCCAGGAATGTTCGCGACCGCACGCTGCTGAAACTCAGAGGCGTTGGGATAAGCGAGCGGATTATCGGGGTCGTCAAATGACCATGCGTCTTCCTTGAATCCTGATCCCTTGTCACCCTTCAACGGTATTAGAAGGAGTCCCACGTAGTTAAACGCGCGGTCACTCTGCAGCTCGAAACCCTGCAGCCAACTATTGGCATCGATCGGATCGCTGGTGGCTTCGAAAGTCAGATCGGCCTTTGCCGACGCAGCCAATCCACAGCACATGATAATGCCAAGTACAACCAACAAACGCATTCGCCTGAAACCAAACATGGCCAAACACCTTATAGAAATAGCGCTAGACCCGCGTGTCCATCCGGGTTTAAAGAACCCATTACGATCCGACCCTTCTGCGGGTTATTCTACGCGAACATTCCGCCGGGCTACAAGGGATTAATCCGAAGACTCGACTTTTTTTTCTTCCCCTTGGCCATGGTCCCATAAGGATTTTCCCTAGCCGCCCGACCGGCTGAAACAGGCGGACCTGTCTCTCGTTCGGACAAGCAGCGGAATCGTGGCGGTGCCTGAACGTGGTATATTAAGACCAACACGCTGGATTCCCGTTGTAGTAAGTCCGAATTCGAGCGCTTGTCGCCGACAAAAGCACCGCCGCGACGTTGCAGATGCGGACACGCTAGGCAATCGCCCTACTCGGTCGGGTGGATGTGACGGGTTTGGACCTTAATGTCAACGACCGGCTGAGAGCCTTCGAAGACGAGGATGTCGTCGCCCGCGTCACGAGGCTGCACCGAGGGCGGGAAGACCCAGACCGTGCGAAGTAGTTCCTCGTCATCCAGAACTCCCGGGTGGTTTTGCGGGTATGGCGGATATCCGTTTGGCAGGTCGAGGTCTTCGATGAAAACCTCGCGGTCGAGCGTCAGAAAGGCCTGCTCGTCGTGGTCTCCGGTGACCCGGCGCTTCACAACGCGGTAGACGTTGCCGCTGACCTCATCGATGAACCATGCTTTTGCTGGAAACATCTGGGCCAGCATGAACTGCTTCGCAACGTCCGAGGCGGCTCCGGTTGGCGGAACGAGGATTTCCGTCGGAACACCCGTCGCGTTATCAGCGAAGACGAGCGTGTTGGGAAACTGAACCTGAACACGCCAAGGAATGGGAAACATGACGTCATCACTGTTGGACGATGTCGCGGCAGGTTCAACCGGCGTCGAAGTGAGCTCGCATGGATTGGAGGCGGAGTCGGGATCCTGCGGCGCATAGCGATACGTCGCCTGTGGCCGACGCAGAGTCACGTAGTAGAAATCAAACGTCCGGGTCACTCCCAGGCCTCCGCGATCCACCGGCCCCATGCTGGCGTCAGGATCGAAGTCGATGTCCGTCCGCAGTCTGTAGAAAGCCGCCCAGCAGAACCGGCGTGTCGCCAGCGCGTCATGCCAGCGGTCTTCCTCGTCGGCGGCGGTACCGACTCGCAAAGGCTCCATGGGCGGATACACTCGCTCGTGGAAGGCAACCTGAGGACGATAATAGGAGTCCTCGACGATGGGTTCACCTTCCATTTGGCGGAACAAACGGCGGAGCTTCTGCCCCGGAGTCTGAACGTCCTGGTCCTCAACTTTCCAGAGATCCTCGGGAATCACTTGGCGCGTGCTCACCGTCATATTCTCAACGTGGAGGGCGTGTACCCGGTCCCACTTATCCTCGGGCCACTCCTGATCCTGCCAATCACAGATCACGGCGCTCAGATCATTCACGTGGTCATAGAGAACATCACCGAGAAAGCTCGTACCGATCGAGCCCGATCCGCTAGCGCCTGGTCCGCTGACGCGGACCAGTGACTTGACAGTGGCACTTGCCGCGGCCGTCACCACCCGCTGTGACGTGTACTCGCTGAGTGTTCGGGCGCGGCTCCACGCCACGGGGAATATCGTGGCCACCATCACCATTCCCAGCCCGAGGATGACGATACCGATCATCACCTCGAGCAGCGAGAACGCGGCACGCCGTTTACTACGCCGCATCGTCAGGGTATGGGAAGCTCCCACCCGACGGAGACCCGCGCGGGCTAAATCCTTGACCCGCGGTGCAGCTTCGCTGTGGGGGCTTCGCCCTACGGAACCGCACGTCAAGGACAGGTCCCGAGGCTCGCCACACAAAAACGAAACTTGCTCTAAAGCCGGCAGCTCGCCGGTGCTGAGTGTCGAAGTCGAGTTGTGTACAAGCAACGTTGAATGTCCATTCAGATCGTTCACGGCGCTTCGGATTCTCCGACGGGGCCTCGTATAACCGTCCCCGTCCAGCGGCTGACATAGAGTGGCTGGCCCACCCGGAGCAGGAAGGATCTCTTCTCCGGGGTGGTCACCTCGTTGAACAATGAATCGTCGTACACCATCAGTCCGTCAACCGAAGGGAAGTTGATGGCTACGTCGTCCTCGTCGGTCACCAGAAACGGGATCTCTTTAGGATTCGGTTCGGGATCGATGTTCGTCGCGTCACCGGATATCGTGTAGTACTGCGTCGTTGTGGCGCTGTTGTGCGGCGGGCCGGGACCTACACGCAATCCCGTACGATCCCCAATTCCATCCCCATTCTGATCCTCATCCTGAATCAGCACGTCGCAGTTGACCAGCAGATGGCCGTCCGTCGAGAAGACCATCGTGAAGAAGTTGCGATGTCGCTGGACTTCATCCACATCATCCGGTGGGATTTGGAAATCGTTATTGGCGAGTTCCAGCCCGCTGAATGTGTCCGGATCGGAATCGGCTGTCGTGGGAACGTCCACAACGTACTGCGGGACAACACGCATGGGTTTGGGCAGCACCTGGTCACGATCATCGGTTATCTCAAACACGATCGCATATGCACGTCGCAACTTAGCGCACTCCAATGGATTCAGGTTAGCAAGCTCTTCTTTTGAAGGACTCGCCTGGGTGATGGACACGCAATGGTGCGCTCCCTCCTCGTCGACAAACGCCAGGAATCCGCTCTCCACCCCGTCCGCTTCCATGGCCTTGGCGCGGGAGGTCATTAACAGGCCCTGGACGGCGTTGACGGCCTGGGCGGTCTTTCGCTCGTTCCACAACGTGCTCGCCGCCGGCAGGATAAGCCCGAGGATGACCAGGACGATCGCAACCACCACGATCATCTCGATGAGCGTGAAGCCACTTCGGGCATTTGCGCATGAGCGCTTCAGGCAACACGCTCGCTGCGGATATCCATTCCCATGAGGTAGATCACATGTCATTCCCCACACTCACTTACAATGATGACACGGCGCCTGCGCAGACCGGATTGCCGCCCGCACGTCGCATCATTGAGTCCCCCTCACGAGTTTCTCTTTCAACGTCGGATCAGCGTAGACATTGTCCGCGTTGAGATGGTGATTGATCTGGGGGTGGTCGTCCTCGACGGCGACCCAGTCCGCGACGAGCGAGGCCGTTGCATCATCACCCATCGCTTCCTGCGTGAGCTGCTCCCTGCCGTTGGGCCCGTAGGACATGATCACCGGGCGGCCGCCGTTGAGCCGGACCATCGTCGTAGATACCTCGTTCCAGTCTTCGTGATTGCTGGAGGGCTCCGGCGGGTTGTTAGCGTCCCGGTCGCGCTGGGCGAAGTATCTGAGCGGCGTACCCCAGACGTCGATGATATAGCGGATTTCAAAGTCGCCGCTGTCCCATGAGTCGTTGCGGTGTCCATCCGTGTCGGGTCGATCGAGAAACAAGGCCGGCTTATCACGGTCGTCCAAAGGGGCCGGACGCCAGTAGCGATTCTGAATGCCGCCTAGGATCGAAGCCGACACGTCCCCCAGCGTCTGGATTGTGACGACCATCGCCGCGAGGTCTCGATGTTCGAGGCGCGCATCCTCCCACGTCAGCCCCTTGGTGTAGAACCTCATGGCGTCGTAGGGTGGTGCCGGGACGATCTCGGCTCCACCGGTGGCGAGTGAACCCCCGCTTGCACCGCTGCCGGGGATGCCCACCGGCGTAAAGACCTCCAGCTCATCCGGCGGGTACAGTCCGTACCGATCGCGGTATTTGACCGCGCCTTGCCTGGCGCGGGTGATGGTCGGAGCGGCCTCCTGTTCGCGCTTGAACTGCTCTACGGCGTCACGGACGACCGTGAGCAAGGCCTGCGTGTTGGACACCTTGGCCTTGGTGATGAGGGTGGTGCTCGCGACGATGACGGCGCTCATCAGGATCACAATGATCGCGATCACCACGAGCAGCTCAACGAGCGTAAACCCGTGCCTAACCCGGCGATTGGAAATCCCGCGCTTGCGCTTGGGGCTCGGTAGGGCCGTCGGATCCAGGTGCCGGATCATCTAGTCTTTTTCCCTCGTCCAGTTTGTCACGTCGTCATCGGTTCCGTAGCGTGCGTCCGGACCGGCGCCGATCAGCAGATACGAATCTTTACGAACCGGTGTGGGCCGCGCCAGCACCGACGGGTCCAAGATGAACCGCACAAGTGAATCGTCATAGTTGTCGTTGGTCAGAATGGTGTTTACGGCCGCATCCGGATCACCGTCTGGAAGAGGCGGGATGTCGCTGATCGCGTGCAGGTGCCCCCCGATCGCGCCGGGACCGAAGTCGAGCCCCGCGGGATTCTCGTCGGTGCCGGTGATGATCCCGTTGTCCTCCTGCCGATAAATGCCCGACCGATCACTATCGGCTACGATCCGCAGGGCGGCGATGTTGGCTTTATAGTACAAGACGGGCGTGCCCCACGGATCGACGAAAAGAAGTTCGTCGCGGGCGATATCATCCGGAACGCGCTCGCCACTTAGGTTCAGAAGATTTCCTTCTTCCTCGAGCGCGCCAAGGGACTTTGTGCGTTGTTTCATCTTGTCGTCGACGTAGCCGGCGCCGCCGTAACGTGTTCTCATTGTCTCGCCTTCATGGCCGGTCGTGTTGTCGAGTGCATATGCGCCTCCGCTTCCCAGTGGGTCTCTGTACGTGTCATCCCACCACTGACCGTCGCGATCAAAATCACGAAAACCTGGAGTGCCCAACATGTCCGCGCCGATCATGGCGTGGACTAGTAGATGCGCACCGGCGATTCGGACCTTGTTGCCTTCAGAACCTCTGGGGTCTGCGATGATCTGGCGGTCGGTCTGGTAGTCGCTCGCCGACGGTGGATAGCTGCCACCCAGGTCCGACTCACCGCGGAACATCTCCAGACCGGTGGACAGGGCGCTATATTGGGCTTGTGCCTGGGCGTAACGGGCCTTGGTCCGCACAACGCCGAAGGCAGGCAAAAGTGCTGCTACCAGTAGCCCAATGATCGCCACCACGACCAGGATTTCGATCAGCGTAAACGCGCTACGCGAGGATGTCGTCCGTTTCGAGTGCATAACTAACGTCCTTGGAAAACCATGTTATGTTGGGCACGGCGGCATATCCGCTTGGGTGAATATGCACCGGTGATCGGAACCGGGAGGCCAGCGACCGGTCAAAAACCCCGCGTTTGCGCTTGGGGCTCGGTAAGTCGTCACCCATCCGCGCTCGGTCATTTACTCGGTCCATGGTGGCATGTTCGTGACATCGTCGTTGGTTCCGTAGCGTCCATCGGGTCCGGCGGAGATCAGCAGGAACTTGTCCGCGTTGACCGGGCGCAAGGGCGTCGCGGCCGAGCGGTTCTCGTTTTGGACGATCGATCTATAAACCTTACGGTCGATGATGTAGCGTGCGAAGGTTTCCCGGTTCTCAGGCTCAATCAGATCCTCGGCCGTCAGGGTCGCACCGGGTCTGGCGATGGCGTGGTGTCGCTGCCGGTTTCCAAGGTCCCACCCGGGCGTGCCGGAGGTCTCGCTCCCCGACGTTTCCGTGTCGGGCGCGACACCGGTGAAGCCGAGGTTATCCTCGTGGAAGAAAAATGGGACTCCTTCGCCCTGGGGATTTTCTCTCGAAAGGTCCACCATGTTTGTCGTTCGACCGTGCGTATTGGCGACGTAGTAGAGGACCGGTTGATCGAACGCGTCCACGATCACCGGTAGCTCGTTCATCTCATCCCAATCGGGGAACAAATCCTCGTTCGCTCTTCCGGGGAGGTCCTTGGTGGCCTTGGTTTTCAAGCTGCCCGGATCGATGTAGAGCGGCTGACGCTCCAAAGGAGTTTCGTGCGTGTCCGAGGGTACGGGCGTGTACCAGCGATACGGCTGGGCCCGCAGATCTCTGGGAACGGAGCTGCGCCTCACATAGCCGAGGTTGTCCACGCCCATTAGCATCGCAGGTAGCCAATGAGCACCGGTGACCGCCGGATTGGCATCCGGGGCATCCGGCAGAAACGGGAACTCCCCTAGATGCGGTTTGAACGGATAACCCGGGATCGGTGGATGGGCAAACGACGGCGGATACCCGTTTGTCAGGCGGAAACCATCCCCGTTGTCGTCCTTGAACATCTCGAGTCCGACCTCGATGGACTTGAGCGCCTTGGCTGTTGTTGCTTTTTTGGCGGCGTTTCTGGCGCCGTTTACGGAGGGGATCAGAATCCCAATGAGCAGTGAGATAATAAAGACCACCGTCAGCAGCTCGACCAGCGAGAACGCGCCGGCTTGCGTGCCGCGACGATTCCATCGACCAGCATAAACGCGATGCGTGTGCTTGAGCGTCATAATATTGTCACTCTCCTCGTCGATGATCCGTGAAGGAAGATCTCGCCGGCTCCGTCATGCGCCTGGCCGGTGACGCTTATTATAGGGCGCCACCGTCTGCGACGGCGAGCACGTGCCGCCGTCTGCCACGCTCCTATCCGGAGACGGACTGAATCAACTGGACGAGCGGCAAGAACAACGCGACGACGATAAATCCGACTATCCCGCCGAGCAAGGCGACCATCAAGGGCTCGATCAGCGACACAAGGCTGGCGACGGCGACGTCGATTTCCTCATCATAGGTGTCAGCGACTTTAAGGAGCATCTTGTCCAGCTCGCCGGTTTCCTCGCCGACGTCGATCATGTTTGTGACCAGTCCGTCGACGACTTTGGCCTGTCGCAACGGAGCCGAGACGCTTTCACCCTCGCGAATCGAATCGTGGACTTTGTCCAGTGCCCGGGCATACACCTCGTTGCCGGCGGTGTCCCGGGTGATGTTGATGGCCTCGAGAATCGGCACGCCCGCGGTGATAAGCGTACCAAGCGTACGGGTGAAGCGGGCGATGGAGCTTTTTTGTACCAGTTGCCCCATAACCGGTAGTCGAAGCGCGATGACATCGGTCACGTATCGCCCGCCCTTGGACGACCGGGACATCTTGTATAAGAAGTAGGCGGCGAACGGGCCGAGCAGCACAACCATCCAACCCGGCGGCATCCCGTGCATGAACCAGTCGGAAACGCCGATCAGCAGGAGCGTGACACCCGGCAGCTTCACGTCAAAGTCGAAGAAGATCTCCTTGAACTTCGGGATGACCACGATCATGATGCCGCTTACGATCGCGACGGAGAAGCTGACAACGACGACCGGATAGATCATCGCGCCTTTGATTTTCCTCTTGATCCTCTCCGCCTTTTCCATGAAGTCGGCGAGTCGCGAGAGGATGACGTCCAACACGCCGCCGGCCTCGCCCGCGGCCACCATGTTGACGTAAAGACGATCAAATGCCTTGGGGTGCTTCGCGCACGCCTCGGAGAGCGTTGAACCTCCCTCGATGTCGTCCACCATCGCGCGGAAGATGTTCTTCATCAGCCCCGGTTTCTGCTGTTCCTCGAGAATGTTCAGGCTGCGCAGGATCGGCAGGCCCGCGTCCTGCAACGTGGAGAGCTGCCGGGTGATCTGGGTGATTGTGGCTTGCTTGACGCCGCCGATGGAGAACCCGGTGCCTCGTTTCTTCTTTGCAGCGGCGGCTCCCTTAGCTTTTGCCCCACCCTTTTCCCGAATCCGGGTGGGGAAGTAGCCGAGGTTGCGGATCTTGGCGAGTGCGTCCTCGCTGGAGAACGCCTCGATCTCGTCCTTGACCTCCTGTCCACCCTGATTCATCGCCTCGTAAGCAAACGTGGCCATTCCCGATTTCCTGTAATACGACCCTGTGGCAGCGCCCTATCGCGTGAGGAACCCGTCCCGCTCGACTTCGGTGTCCAATGTCATTTGTGGTGCGAACAGGCGGTGTCCTAGTCTTCTTCCATGATCGTTTCCCGTACCACCTCGTCCAGCGTGGTGATCCCATCGTAGATCGCCAGCAACCCGGATTCGCGCAGGGTTCTCATCCCCCCTTTTACCGCTTCGCGGCGTAGAATCGACGTGGCCGTCCGCTCCATGATCAACTCCCTGAGATGCTCATTGAGGACCATGAGTTCGAAGACCCCCATCCGGCCGCGATACCCGGTGTTGTTGCAGTAATCGCACCCCTTGCCGTAATAGAACGGTCTATCGCCGGCGTCCTCGGGTCGAAGCTCGAGCTCCATCAACTGCTCTTCAGTCGGATGGTACTCCGTCTTGCAATGGGTGCAGATACGACGGACCAGCCGCTGCGCGACAATGGCTTCCAGTGTCGCTGTGATCAAGAACGGCTCCAGGCCGAGGTCCAGCAAACGCGCAATGACGGACGGGGCGTCGTTCGTATGCAGGGTCGAGAAGACCAAGTGTCCCGTCAACGAGGCCTGCACGCTGATCTGTGCGGTTTCGAGGTCGCGTATCTCACCGACGAGGATGATGTCCGGGTCCTGACGCAGGAAGCTTCGCAGAGACCGGGCGAAAGTCAGGCCGACCGCCGTGCGGATCTGCACCTGAATCAGACCGTCAACATCGTACTCGACGGGGTCCTCGGCGGTGAGGATCTTTACCTCCGTGCTGTTGAGTTCCGTCAGCGCCGCATACAGCGTGGTCGTTTTGCCGGAACCGGTCGGGCCGCAGTTGATGATGATCCCGTTGGGTTTGCGCATTAGCTGGTGGAAAGTGGCCAGATCATCGTCCCGCAGGCCGACCTTGTTGAGATTGAGCTGGACGTTGGAACGATCCAGGACACGCAGCACAACGCTCTCGCCGAACATCGTCGGGAGCACGGAGACACGCAGATCGATCGGTGCCCCCTTGACCAGAAGCTCAACACGCCCGTCCTGCGGCATACGACGCTCCGCGATGTCGAGGTTGGCCATGACCTTGATGCGTGATGAAATCGCAAGAGCCACGTAGCGCGGAGGCGGCACCATCTCATAGAGCACACCGTCGATCCGGTACCGCATCTTGTATTCATCTTCGAAGGGCTCGAAGTGAATATCGGAGGCCTGATCCTTGATCGCCTGAAGCAGCACAAGGTTGAGCAGCTTTTTGACGGGATTGAGGTCGGCGATTTCCTTAAGCTCGGCAAGATCGATGCTGTCGCCACGCCCCGCGAACCTCGCGAGGTCTTCATCGTCAGCGAGCTCGCCAATCAGCCCGGCGATCGATTCCTGTTTCCCTTCGGGGTAATAGCGATCCAACGCGTTTTGCAGGTCGTTCGACTTGGCGAGGAACGGTCTGATGTCCAGGGTGAGCAGTGTATGGAGGTCGTCAGTGGCCCGGAAATTGTCCGGGTTATCCATCGCAATCGACAGTTGATTGCGATCCTTGTTCAGCTCGAGCGGGATGACGCGGTACGTTTGGGCCATCTGGGACGTCATGATACGCAGGACCTCCGCAGACACGTCGACCTTTCCGAGATCAACCGCCTCTATACCGCTCTGGGCGGCCAGTGCGAGGTTAAGGTCCTCCTCGGTGATATGTCCGAGTTCGATGAGAATGGCGCCGATCGGTCCGCGCCGCTCCTTTTGAATGTCGAGGGCCTCGTGGACCTGACTGCGGCGCAGCTTGCCCATCTTGATTAGGATGCGACCGAGCTGCCGACCGCGAAGCTGTTCGATGGGCGGCATCTTGCGTGGGCGCAGGGTCCGCGCGGTCCCCGCTGTGGTTGAATCTTGTTGGACGGGTGCGGATTCACTCATGAGCGAAACACCGGGACGTCCTCTTCGGCGCCTCCCTTGTCGACCGCGAGAGCCTTGGAGTCAAGCCCGCGGCGATGGGTGTCAAGTTTGTCTTGCATGGGTCCGGGCTGCCGGGAGCAGTCGACGCAGTCTTCCGATGAGATCAGGCCCTGTTCATACAGCAACCACAGATGCTCGTCGAGCAGTTGCATGCCGTACTTCTTGCCGGTCTGAATGGCGGAGTCGATACGGTAGGTCTTGTTCTCACGAACCAGGTTCGCAATCGCGGGCGTGGTCACCATGAACTCATAGGCGGCGACTCTTCCCCTTGGAATCTTCGGCAAAAGCGCCTGGGACAACGTGGCAATCAGGTTGGTCGACAACTGCACGCGAAGCTGCGGTTGCTGCGCGTGCGGGAACGCGTCGATGATCCGGTTGATCGTTCCCTGGCATCCTGTGGTGTGAAGCGTGCCGAACACGAGGTGGCCGGTCTCGGCGGCGCGGATGGCGGCCTCAATGGTCTCCAGATCGCGGAGCTCCCCGACGAGGATCACGTCCGGATCCTGTCGCAGCACGCGGCGCAGGGCCTCGGTAAAGTTGGGGACGTCGGGCCCGACCGCGCGCTGATTAAGGATGCACTTTTTGTGAGAGTGGTAGTACTCGATGGGGTCCTCGATGGTCACGATGTGCCGGTCCATCGTGTTGTTGATGTAGTCGATCATCGTCGCCAGTGTCGTCGTCTTGCCGCAACCGGTCGGCCCGGTGACCAGAAACATCCCGCGCGGACGGCGACACAGGGCGCGGCAGATGTTCGGAAGCCCGATCTCCTCGAAACTCAGAAGCTTCGACGGAATCAACCGCAGGACGACCGCAACGTTGCCCTTCTGCATGAAGACCGCCACGCGGAACCGCGCGCCGTCGCCGAAACCGAAACCGAAGTCCGTCCCGCCCTCCTCGGAGAGTTCCTGCTGATTCCGCTCCGGCGTGATCGCTTTCATCAGCGCCGAGGTATCGTCGGGTGTGAGTGTCTTGGTCTCCAGCGAGCGCAAACGCCCGTCGAGCCGGATGACCGGCGGCCTCCCGACCGTCAGATGTAAATCCGACGCTCCCTGTTTGACGACGGTCTCCAGGAGGCGGTCAATGTGTATAGTTGCCATGCAAAACTTTCCTCTTGAGTTCTAGTCAGTCACAAGACCCTCAACCTGCGTCACGCGCAGGAGATCCTCGGGCGTGGTGACGCCGTTCATAATCTTGAGCTTCCCGTCTTCGAGCAGGGTGCGCATCCCGGCCGCGCGGGCCGCAACTCGGAGCTGACTGGTCGGGGCCAGCTTGAACGCCAGCTCGCGCAGCTCCGCATTCATCGTTACCATCTCAAAGATGGCGATCCGCCCGCGATACCCGGAATTGTTGCAGCGCTTGCACCCCGCGCCTTTCCAGACGGTTTTGCCCTCAAGTTCCTCCTCCGTGAAACTGAGCAGCTTGAGCGTTCGCGGGTCGGGTTTTTTATCCTCCGTCTTGCAATTGGAACAAATGACTCGAACCAGGCGCTGGGCCATGATCGCTTGAATCGAACTGGCCACCAGAAACGGCTTGATGCCCATGTCAATCAGACGGGTAATCGCCGACGGAGCATCGTTCGTGTGCAGCGTACTGAAGACAAGGTGCCCGGTCAGGGCGGCCTGGATCGCCACGTCACCCACCTCCCGGTCACGAATTTCACCGACCAGGATGATGTTCGGCGCCTGACGCAGCATCGCGCGGAGAATTCTTGCGAATGTCAGGCCGATTTCCTCCTTTACCTGACACTGATTCATACCCGTGAAGTTGTACTCGACCGGATCTTCGGCGGTGATGATCTTCTTATCGGGCCGGTTTAGCTCCTGAAGCGCCGAATACAGCGTCGTCGTCTTTCCCGATCCGGTGGGGCCGGTGACCAGAAAGATGCCGTTGGGGCGGTGAATGATCTTGAGGAACTTCTGATTGTCGTCCTCCTCGAACCCCAATGCCCCAAGACCGACGTTGGCCGACTCGGGCCTCAGAATACGCAGCACGACGCTCTCGCCGTGGTAGGCCGGTAGCGCACTGACGCGAAAGTCGATCTGGCTGTCGCCGACCTTCATCTTGATACGGCCGTCCTGCGGCACGCGCTTCTCGGCGATGTCCAACCCGGCCATGATCTTGTAGCGCGTGATGACCGCCGCCTGCATGTTTTTGGGGATATCGTCACGAACGTGGCAGACGCCGTCGACTCGGTATCGCACACGGACACGATCGGCCATCGGCTCGATGTGAATATCGCTCGCCCGACCGTGAACAGCCTCGGTGATGATCAGATTGACGAGCTTGATGATCGGGGCATCCACATCCTCACGCGCCACCGCCGCACGTCCGTCGCCGCCACCCTCGTCGTCGTCCGGTGCTGCTTCGTCGATAGTGACCATGGTCTTCGACAGCAGATCGCCGCCCTCGCTGCTGACGAACTTGTCAATGAAGCGTTTGACCTTGCTCACCGAAGCCAGCGTGGGGACGACCTCGCGGTTGAGCCTGAACCGCAACAGGTCCAGCGTCTCTAAGTCCAGTGGATCGGTGATGATAACTTTCAGGCGCTCCCCGTCCTCACCCAGTGGAAGCACTAGGTAATCCTCGCTCAGCGTCGAAGGGATCAAACTGAGGACCTCACGATCCACAGGATGATGGTCGAGGTCGATGTACTCCAATCCGAATTGAGTCGCCAGCGCCTTGACGACATCGTCTTCGCTGCACCGCTCCAGCTCAACAAGGGCTTCGCCGATGCGTTTGTCGTGCTTCTGGCTGTATTCGAGGGCCTCGGTTATGGCAGACTTGTCGATAACCCCCCAACCGACCAGCATTTCACCGAGCTTCTGCCGCTTTTTCGCCATGATCTAAAGTCTTACAAGCACCTGTTGCTGCCACACACCTTAGTCGTTGTCAGTGTCAGCCCGCCGGGGCCACGCGCCATACGGTACGCTAACCTCGCACGAGCCGATTCCCAGGACTTGTGCAGCGCACCTGAAATAGCACGCTCTGATCCTGAGCGCTGGCATCGTGCTCCGAGTTACGCGCTTCCATCAAGGGTCCGCCTGTGGCCCAAGGCCACACTGCGCATCCACAGCCCACCTGCGGACAAATCCTCTACGTCCTTATGCATTTTATCGTTCAGGAAGGCTCATTTCAACAGCAAGGGACAAGAAGGGAGCATTTGGCCGTTGTCGGGGTGGGACGTTTGGCCTCGGTTCTCGTGGCAGATCGGGAACCGTCATACCGACGGGCCCGATGCCCGGCCCCCTGATCGAAACGCAGTGAAGCCGGTCGGCGTCGCGCGAGCCTGCGTCATTCATACCGTCCGAAGCGTAACAAGTGCCGGGCATGGAGTAATCGCGGCGAAGGCCGGTCGGCCTTCGTTCTGACACCGTATGAGCCTCCTGCGGCCTTGAACGCTGACAACGCCACTGGGCCTGGAGGGATTCGAACCCCCGACCAAGCGATTATGAGTCGCCTGCTCTAACCGCTGAGCTACAGGCCCCTTACGCCACCCATTGCACCATTGAGGCTTCATGGAGTCAACGGCTACCGCCGCCTCAGCGAGCCTCGACGCCAATGTCCCAGCCCGACATCGACCGCAGATAGTCGATGGCGCTGCGAATGCCGGTCAGATCCCCGCTGCTTGGGCGCACTTCAAGCAGAAGCGGTCCGGTATAATCCACGCTGCGCAGCTTGCTGACGACACGGGCAATTCCGGCGTCGCCGGAGCCGAGCGGTGCGGTCTTGCCATACTCGATACCGGGCTGCGGGGAGCGTATGGCGTCTTTCAGATGCACGCACTCGATGCGACCCTTGAGCCTGGACACCGCCCGGGCGGGTTCGTCGGTTCCGTAGATCACGAGATTGCCCGGATCGAAGTTGACGCCCAGGTTCTCTCGACCGGCGGCATCCATGAAACCAATGAGCGTGTCGACCGGTTCACGACCCGTCTCCAACAGCAGGCGGACATCGTGTTCACGCACGGCGTCGGCCACTTCACCGGTGCGTTTGAGCAGCCTGGTGTAGATTGGCGACGTGGGATCGGTCGGGATCGTGCCGGCGTGGACCGCCAGGGTGTTACAACCAAGGGCTGTGGTCAGAGCAGCCGCCTCGCGTGTGATCCGGAGTCGGGCGTCGTACGTATCATCCGGCGAGTATCCGCCGGTGGCGGCGATCCGTTCGATTGATGAGTAATCCTCGCCCTCGAATGCGACAAACGAGCCTGCAATTGTGACATTGGCCGCCCGGACCGCCTGAAGGATCGCTTCTGCGCTGGCCGTTTGCAGCGAGCTTTTCGTGAAAAAGCCGATCTGCACAACGCGCAGATCGAGCTGCTTCCCGGCGGTTTGAATTCCGCGCAGCACGTCATGTCGGTTGATGCACCAACCGCACACACCGATGTCAAGCATGATCACGACTCCGACCTTGCAAGGGTACGGTAGGCCGAGGCACGCGCACTACTGGCGGCTGCTATCTTGTCGTCGCAACTGTCCGCAGGCGGCGTCGACGTCCAGGCCGCGGCTTCGGCGCAAATGAGCGTTGACACCGCGGTCGCGCAGTGTTTGCAGGAACCGCCCGGCATCCTGGTCAAAAGGCCGCCTATAGGGCAACCCCTTAACGGGATTATACATCATGAGGTTCACGTTGCCGCGCATTTGTTTTGCGACGGAGGCCAGTTGCCGGGCGTGCTGCTCGGCGTCGTTGAGTCCTTGGAGCAAGATATACTCGAGGGTGACCTCGCGTCCCGTTCGGTCGAAGTAGTAATTGGCTGCGTCGATTAGCGACTCGATGGTGACACTTTCCGCCCAGGGGATCAGTTCTCCGCGAAGCTCGTCTGTGGGTGCGTGAAGGGAAAGCGCCAGGGTGATTTGCAGGCCCTCGTTGGCGAGCCGGCGCATCGGTTTTGCCAGGCCGACGGTGCTGACCGTGATTCTCCGCGCGCCGATGCCCATGCCCCATTCGGCGTTGATCGTTCGCACGGCCGCCACCGTTGCGTCGTAATTGGCCAGCGGCTCTCCGAGGCCCATGAAGACCACGTTGGAGAGCCTTGCCGAATTCCCGCAGAACTGACGAACGCGCATTGCCTGCTCGACGATCTGTCCGGTGGAGAGCTGGCGCTCAAGGCCGTCCAGGCCACTCGCGCAGAAAACGCACCGAACGGGGCAGCCCACCTGCGTTGAAATGCAGGCTGTGCGGCGTTGATCGTCGGGAATGAGCACGCACTCGCTCGCGGCTCCGTCCGCCCAGCTAAGCAGCCATTTGACCGTTCCGTCGGACGATTCCTGACACCGGGTGATCTTGGATTCGTGGATGGGTAGCTCAGTCGCCAGATGGGCTCGCAATGTCTTCGGCAGGTTGGTCATCTTGTCATACGAGGTCGCACCGCGTTGATATACCCACTCCAATATTTGCGCTGCGCGATAGGGTGACTCGTCCCACGGCTCGAGGAGCTTGCGCAGGGATTCCGGAGTCAGGTCAAAGAGGCTGCGTGGGGCGGCGGCGGCCGGAAAATGTTGTTCGGGATTCATCGGCATCCGGGTATCGCAAGGCGACCGGGCGGCGGACCGGAGTGTTGATCGTAAGTCCCTACGGAACACAGCGGGCGAACGGACTCGAACCGTCAACATTCAGCTTGGAAGGCTGATGCTCTACCAATTGAGCTACGCCCGCAATATATTGTCACTACAGCACTTAGGTGCAATCAGACCAAATCGTTAAGTTGCCGGAAACGGGCCTGATACTGCCCTTTTTTACGGTTAGGTTGCCATCTCCTGATACGTCACGGGCCAACATCCGATACCCTAGTACCGCGTTTCATAAGTTCCGCGACTAAGCGAGCCGCGGGCTTCAGCCCGCGAGGGCGTTCCTGCCGGAGAAAACCGCGGGTCCTGTCGCGACACATGGTCGCAAGATTTCTGAAACGCGGTACTAGTTCCGTGGCTACGGCGGAACCGCTCGGCGGCAGCGCTTCACTAAGAATCGCAAGAATCCGAGCAGCTTTACCGCCGCTGGGTCGTTGAAAACTACGACGACTCGGTTGATATCGTAATCCGGGACGGTTCTGCGTTCAAGGACGATCTGGAGTGGACGCTGCCCTACATTGCCAAAGCCTTCGTCCGGCATGACGAGGGTGGAGTGATCGAGCTTAATGACGGGACACTCGAGCAGGTGGGCCTTGATGCCGAGCCTGACGGCGATGTAAACTTGGTGGACTTCGTCCGGTTTCAGTTTTGTTTCAGCGGTCTGAACGATACGCCAGGTTATTCCCAGCCTTCGTGGAATTGTGTACAGACATTCGACCAGGACTGCGACGGCGATGTGGATTCCTTCGATTTCCATGTCTTCTTCGCGGGATTTCACGGGCCGTAGCGTCCTCAAGAAAACCCGGTTCAAGATCGCAAACTCGGCCGTTCCGCTGCGGAAGCGGGATGCCAACACATAATCCGAGTCTCGAGCGCGAGCGAGCGGTAGCTGTTCCGAACGGCGCGTGCACGTCGACCGCAAGTTAACCATCGGATCAATGAACCGATAGCCGCTTGTAGTGTCTTTTGGCCATCATCCGACGTGTACTGCGGTTTCCAGTATTAAGGTGCGCCTATTCCGAGCCGCGACCGTCAGGGAGCGGACACTTGACACGCCAGACGTTGTCCCCGCCGCTGTGTATCAGACGGCAAGGGGCCGTTATTTGATGGAATGCGTCTACGTCCACAGAATCGGATGAGATTCGGCGGAACCGTTGCCGCCACTTCTGCGTCTAAAATAGGTAGGCCCGGTCCACGGCCACTCAGGACCCGGCTCGTGTTCTGCGACTTGGAGTAAAGTGCCGATGCCATGGCGTATGCTAGCAAGTTTTGTGCTGCTGGTGTCGCACATGCTAGCGTGTCTGCTGTTAGGTGCGCTTCTCGTCATAAGGGGTGTCCGTGGTCGTTACGTCGGCGAGGAGCCTCGCTGCAAGTCGTGCACCTATCAGCTTACGGGCCGCTTGGACGCGGAGAGATGCCCGGAGTGTGGCACCAAGCTCAGTAGGGACACGATAGTCCACGGTCTGCGTAGACCGCGGTGGGGACTTCTGGTTGCCGCCATCGTGGCTACGCCCATCTTGTGGTGGTCCTCCCGGGACTTCTTCTGGAATCTGGCCTATGTTGATTGGTACCGTTACTACCCGACAGGCATGATCCTGCGCGACGCGGAGGCAGATAGATTCGACGGGATTGCCGAACTGGAGCGGCGCATTCTTAAGCGATCTCTGTCTGAAACCGAGTGTGAGATCGTTGCCGACCTCGCGCTCAAGAGGCTCGATCAGTGGGCTTCACTTGCCCGTGCGACAGCTTGGTCAAGAGTACTCGAGTCCATGGATCGCCGCGGTGCCCTTACCGATGAACACCGCGATCGGCTCTGGCCCCTTCTTGCACCACGGGCATCGCTTACTGTTCGACCCGTGGTGCGAGCAGGTGATCCCATAGTATTGAGACTCGACTTTCGGTCGTTGCGCTCGGGAATTCACCAGCACCGTTTCTGGCACGAGCCAACTGAGGTGCAGGTCGGCCGAGTGGAGATCTTCAAGGGTGCGGGGAACAGTTGGCGTCGGCGTGAACCCGACTGGCGGGCAGATTGCTGGGACCCTGTGCCTGCATTAACAACGGTGTTTCCCAGCGCAGACGTTCCAACTGGAGTGGTGCGCCTGGAATACGCTGGACGGCATATATTCCTGGATCCTGCTGTCAACAGTTCGACCGGAGATCCTTCCTGGTCCAGTGATATCAGACTGAAGGGGACCGTCGAGATCGTTCCAGGTGATGCCTCCGATCCGGTCGCATGGCTGGCTGCGCCCGATGCCCAGGCTCACCTCCTCGACACGATGGGCGTTTATCTGTTGGACAATCGGTGGGAGTCAGTGTGGCCTATGGAAACCGACGGGAGGAACGTGGAGGCAGCAACACTGGAACTCGATGGCGATCAGGAAATACTGGATCTCGAGATCGTTTTCCTCGCTCCAGCACCAGTTCCCGTGGCGTTCGATCTCGTGGTTGAAGCCAGCGGTGCGGAACTGCCAACAGACTTTGCCGTCCTGGGTGAGTGGTACGTGGAGTTCGAAAGTTGCGTGTTGGCATGGAGGGCCGATGGAGCCGGGACCTCATGGGTCAACGCCAGAGTCCCCCGGTTCACGGCCGACGAGATATTCATCATCCTTCGCGGCAGCCGGGATGTCGCCCGGCGGACGATTGACATTTTCGAGGTCTGGCAGGGCGAACTTCGGTTCGGCCCGTTTCGCGTGGAGCACGCCTTGCCGTAACGCCGCTGAACAGCCCGCCCCATGCCAGCCTCATTTCACTCGTCACCTTCTCAGCAGGTCTCAATGCTCCAAATCATCTCAACGGAATCACGCGTATAGCCCTACTTTGCGCACCTCGAGGGTGTGGCCATATCTTGTCGCATCGGGCCATCATGTTGCGCCCCTGAGATTGTAGCGGCCTGCGTCCTCGCAGGCCGTTTCCCCGCGCAAGCGTCATGGCGCACAGCGGCCGGCGGGAACGCCGGCCGCCACACAAAGACACGAACCATTCGCATGCGCCACAAAGGACGTCCACTCCCCACCTCGACGAGGTCTCCCCGGCTGGTTGATTCGTGCGCACGATTGCCACACAATACTCCCGATCACCGCAGCGGCGCGTAAGATCGCGAAAACTGTTCTGAAGACCAACGGAAGCCATCAAGATGAAAGTACACGAATACCAGGCGAGAGAGTTGCTGGTGGAAGCCGGCGTACCCGTTCCCAAGTCCTATGTAGCCACAACGGTCGATGAGGCCGTCTCAGCCTTCGACCGGATCGGCGGCAGGGCCGTCGTCAAAGCCCAGGTTTTCGCCGGCGGTCGCGGCAAGGCCGGGTTCGTCAAGCTGTGCGATTCAGCCGACCAGGTCCGCGAGGCTGCTACTTTCATGCTCTCAAATCGGATGGTCTCGCCGCAGACCGGGGCGGAGGGCATCGAGGTCAAGAAGCTCCTGATCGCCGACGCGGTTGACATCGAGAGCGAGTACTACGTAGCCGTCGTCATGGATCGGTCCAAGCGGACGCCGGTTGCAATGGTCTCGCAGGAGGGCGGCGTCGAGATCGAGGTAGTGGCCAAGGAGAATCCTGACGCAATCGTCAAGCAGTGGCTACATCCCCACCTGGGACTGCTGAACTTCCAGTGCGCCCAGCTCGTGGCTGCTCTGGGATTCACCGACAAGGAACAGGCCAAGGCCGCTTCGAAGGTCATCCGCGGACTCGTTGACGTGTTCAAGAAGTACGACTGTGCGTTGGCCGAGATTAACCCGCTGGTCCGCACGAAGAGTGGTGAAATCCTGGCCATCGATGCCAAGATGAACTTCGATGACAACGCCGTCTTTAGACATAAGCGCCTACAGGAGATGTTCGACCGCTCCGCGGAAAACCCGATGGAGCTGCGGGCTAAGGAGCACAATCTTTCGTACATTCCGCTCGACGGCAGCATCGGGTGCCTGGTCAACGGTGCCGGGCTGGCAATGGCCACCATGGACCTTATCAAGCTGCACGGCGGTGAACCGGCCAACTTCCTCGACGTTGGCGGATCGGTAACCGCCGAAGAAGCCACCGAGGCCTTCCGCATTGTCCTTTCAGACCCGAAGGTCAAGGGCATCCTGGTCAACATCTTCGGCGGCATTGCCAAGTGTGATACGATCGCCGAGGCGTTGATCACCGCCGCCAAGGAGATTGGCTTTAAGGTGCCCGTCGTAGTACGCCTGGAAGGCACGAATGTCGAGCGAGCTCGCGAACTGCTCAAGGAGGCGGCCATCCCGCAACTTATTACCGCCGAGGACCTCACCGACGCCGCCAAGAAAGTCTGCGCCAAGGTGGCGTAAGGAACTGGCAGCTTGCTGCCAGTGAGAAGAATCGAGAGGGTGCCACTGGCGGCTTGTCCGCCAGTGAGAAGAATCGAGAGGGTGCCACTGGCAGCTTGCTGCCAGTGAGAAGAGTGTGGAACGCCAGCCACGGGAGAATCGACTCGACGCTCGTCCCACATTACGGTCAAGTGTAGGCATAGCACTGGTGGACAAGCCACCAGTGGCACCCGGCATTCGCGAGAAGGGCCGGCTTGTTGTCCCGCCCCAAATCAAACACAAGGCGATTCGGTTGCTTAAGAAGCTTGGCATAACGAGGGAATCACTTGGCCTCAAGAATGCCGATGCAGTCGATAAGGCCGATGAGATCGCAACGGGGATCAGGGAGGAATTTGAACGCGAGTTCCCCCCCAAGAACAGCACAACGCTCTGCAAGGGAGATGCCTGAAGTTAACCCCGTGCGGGTGCCACTGGCGGCTTGTCCGCCAGTGCCAGGCTCGGTGAAGGTAGGACACGGACATGCTGACTGACCGGACCAGATCACACACCCGGCCTCCTGATCCATCCTTCGACCCGGCCACGCATCGCAAATGTGTCCGACATTATTACTACAGCGCCGGATAGGCTCAAGCGAGGCTGTGACTTGAGCCGATGAAGTCTTCCAAGTGCTTGTATTTGGAGGACTTACGGCATGGATGCGAAAGAGATTGCTGGATTGGGATCGGAGTTGATG
>Ga0307432_1000488_pt1 | contig 29658 bp, 31 predicted proteins | sample SalMarWE160150MG_FD_202158 | JGI IMG/M metagenome (GOLD analysis project Ga0307432, IMG submission 202158) | Salt marsh sediment microbial communities from the Plum Island Ecosystem LTER, Massachusetts, United States - WE1603-150 | ecosystem: Environmental > Aquatic > Marine > Intertidal zone >...
CTTTCTTTTTTCTTGAGAGTTAGGTTCTCCGGGGAGATAAATCTTTTGTTTTCTTCTATCCCCTGGTGAGCGGCCAATCAAGGTTTCAATTAATCCTTCTTTACTTTTAAGATGACCAACTATCAAAGCAATATATTTTTTCTCTACTTTACCTTCTCTAAACTGCTTTTGTAAAAATTCCAAAGCTTTGTCGTTTCTGGCTATTAAAAGAATTCCGGAAGTGTCTTTATCTAAGCGGTGAACCATTCCATATCGGGGGGATTTTCCAACATTTTTTAAATAAGGAAATTTTTCTAACAAATAATCAATTAAAGTTTTTTCAGTTATTTTTCCTTCCGGGAAAACTACAATTCCAGCTGGCTTATCAATTACTAAAACATTCTCATCCTCGTAGATTATCTTTAGTTCCATATGGGCGGTAGAGGGCTCGAACCTCTGACCTCGTACACGTCAAGTACGCGCTCTTCCAGCTGAGCTAACCGCCCTTGGTGGGCACGGTTGGATTCGAACCAACGAACCTTGGCCTTATAAGGACCCTGCTCTACCGCTGAGCTACGTGCCCCTCCACGGATGAACTACACGCGCCTAATCTTTACCTTTATCGATTTCCCCTTTTTAATCAAGAGTTTTTTGGGTTTAATTTCTGTTCCTCGCCCTGTCAATTTTTCAAATTCCCCTCTTTCAATCGTTTCTTTGGCGATTAAAATTTTAGCAACTTTTTCCAATAATTTTTTCTTTTTTAGTAAAATTTTTCTGGCTTGACCTTCAGCATTTTTAATGAATTTGGAAACTTCTTTATCAATTTGGGCGGCCACTTTTTCAGAGTAATTTCTTTGTTCAGAAATTTCCTTTCCCAGGAATACCAATTCCTCTTTTTCTCCAAAGGAAACTGGGCCCAAAGAGGACATTCCATATTCTTTAACTAATTTTCTAGCCAACTCAGATGCCCTTTCCAAATCATTAGCTGCACCAGTAGTAATCTCGCCGAATTTTAATTTTTCGGCACAATAGCCTCCTAACAAAGTAGCCATTTCAGCCAAAAATTCTGACTTGGTTTTAATTTTTCTTTCTTCTTTCGGCATTTTTAAAGTATAACCAGCCGCTGGACCCCGAGCTATGATTGAGATTTTTCTAACTGGCTCGGCTTCCGAGAGCGAAGAAGAAACCAAAGCATGACCAGCTTCGTGATAGGCAGCAATTTCTTTTTCTTTTTTTGATAAAATATGGCTTTTTCTTTCCGGACCCAACAAAACCTTTTCAATTGATTCTAAAAGTTCTTCTTGAAAAACTTGATGTTTATTTCTTCTGGCTGCAAAAATTGCTGCTTCATTAACTAAATTAGCCAAATCGGCTCCCGAGAATCCCGGAGTTCTCTCGGCAATTTCTCTTAAATTAACATTTAAGGCCAGAGGCTTTCCTCGACAATGAATTCTCAAAATTTCTTCTCTATCATTAATATCTGGCAAATCTAAAACTACTTTTCGATCAAATCTGCCAGGCCTTAATAAAGCCGGATCCAATATGTCTCCTCTGTTGGTGGCACTCATAACTATAACCTTAGTTTCTCTTTCAAAACCATCCATTTCTACTAAAATTTGATTTAAAGTTTGTTCTCTCTCGTCGTGTCCACCCCCTAATCCTGCTCCTCTGTGCCGACCGACAGCATCGAGTTCGTCAATAAATAAAATTGCCGGAGCTGCTTTTTTAGCAGTGGAGAACAGGTCTCGAACTCTTCCTGCGCCAACTCCAACGAACATCTCTACGAATTCTGAACCAGAAATTGAGAAGAAGGGAACATTGGCTTCCCCCGCTACTGCTCTTGCTAATAAAGTTTTTCCTACCCCAGCTGGTCCTAAAAGTAATACTCCCCTGGGGATTCTGGCCCCAATTTGTAAATATTTTTTCGGATTTTTTAGAAAATCTACAATTTCTTTTAATTCTTCTTTGGCCTCTTTTAGGCCAGCCACATCTTCAAAAGTAATTTTTTCTTTTGAATGACCCTCAGCTCCAAATAATCTGGCCCTGGCTTTAGAGAAATCAAAAGCCTGCATTGCCCCGGTTTTAGCCTGGCGGAAAATCATCCAGAAAAAGAGGCCGAAAACCAAAAGGGGAAGCGCCAGTATTAAAACCGGTCCTAACCAAGCCCAGGTTCCCCCTTCCTTTTTTGTTTCAATTTCAACCCCTTTTAATTTCTCAAGGTCTACTCCGTAATTTATTAAAGACTGAGAAAGAGCCACTTCGGTCTCTTTTCTGGAGCGGGCTTTGGAATCGTCCAGGTATAAAATTGAAAGTTCTGAACCAGAAACTGTTATTTTTTTAATTTTCTCCTGATTAATTTCTTTGATTAATTGAGTAATTGATAACTCCTTTTCTTTTTCAAACGGTTGCTGGAATAAGGCAAAAACACCTGAAATTATCAGGAAAATCAGCAAAATAAAGATAAAATTTTTCGCCAAGCTTTTCATCAGATACTCTTTCAACATAACAGAAATTTTACTGGAAATCAAGAAAAAAGAGGCCCTACAACTTGTTTGTTGCAGGGCCGACCGTTCACTTCTGTTTTTCCCATTGGGATACGATTCCTATAGGAATAGCAGAAAGAGTCCGGTGGACTAGTCCAACGACTTGACGAGGAACTAATCTTGTGTACTCCTCCTTCGTTGGTTTCCAAGAGCGGCTGCCATTTAGTATAAGTCGTTTACTGTCGTGTAAAAACCATGGAGAACCAAGGCGACCTACGCTGCGGAGGTGGAGATTATTAGGAGTTGTTTCTTTCCTTGCTTTGCTTTCTTGGGAACGGAGAGCAGCCACTACTCCATCTAGAAATAAGGGGTAGTTTCTACTAGTTTGAACTCCAGTATAGAAATGATTTGAACCTTTGGATTGGGTCCAAACCACCACATGGGCTCCAGCTTTAAAAGCTGCCTCCCGGCATTCGGGGTTCCAGAGTATGGAACATACGCGGATGCCATTGGGAAAAGTGGTCCACTCCGCACATTCCTGGAGTTTCTCCCTGGCTTTAACTCGAGCTGTTTCTTGTTCATAAACTATATCAAACAACTCGAACACTCTCTCTTGGACTAATTGCCAATTGATGCTTCCATTGTGATTTTGGAATTTTTTTTGCCGTGGATAACCTTCAATAGTATAGTGGATGCTATCGGCTTGCAACGGTTTTATATTATCCACTGCCTTCACCATTTCCAACAGAGGTTTAAGACCAGGATTTTCTGTCAAGAGCCCAAGTTTTTCTACCAACAGCGTAGCAGAGGGAGTTTTCCATCGTCCTGTGTTATGCTGGTCGTATTCTCCTCCACCAGTATCAAAGTGGAGAATAGAAGGATTTCCTTCTGAACCAGGTAGAGATTCGCCAGCGTTGACGAAAACGATTTGAGCATTTACTGCTTTAAGAATAAACTTTTTTGCTGTCCAGCAGCAAAGCCAAACGTCATCGTCCGGAAATCTGTGCCCAACAAGAGTTTCAATTTCCGGAGCTGCCTTTTCTAAGGCAAGTCTTACAATTAGGTCAACCAGTTTTTCTGTTTGTGACATTCGTCACCTCCTATAAAATTTTCATTCAGAGACTTCAATGTCTCTGTGCTGCTTTATTTATAGCATTTTATTTTTGATTTGTCAAGAGAAGAAAAACGGCTTTATTTGCCGTTTCGTTTTTAATATTAGAGTATCCGATCGGTCATTATTTTATTAAATTATTATTGCTCTACTAATTTTAGAGTCATTCGATGTTCCTCCGGGTCAATTGATAGAATCTGAAAATCATATTTTTTATCAATTTTTAATCGCTCCATCATTCTGGTCTTTGTGCCAAATTCAGAAATATGACAAAGTCCCTGAATTTTTGGAGTGATTTGGACAAAGGCTCCAAAGGGATTAAATTTGGTTACTTTCCCCGAGATTATATCTCCCTTTTTATATTTCTTTTCAATGCCTTGCCAGGGATCTTTTTTTAGGGCCTTTGAAGACAAAGAAACTTTATCGTCGGAAATGTCAATAATTTTTGCTCGAAGTTTTTCTCCTACTTTGACAATTTCGCCAGGGTCGGTAACGATGGCCCAATCAAGTTCAGAAATATGGATTAGTCCTTCCAGCCCCTCACCAAATTTTATAAATGCTCCAAAATCAGTGATACCACTAATCTCTCCTTCGACCACTTCTCCTACCTTATATTTTTTTAAAACCTCTTTTATTTTTTCGGCTTCCTTTACTTTTTCAGATAAAATCAATTTTTTCTCTCGAGGAGAAAGGTCAAAGATTTTTACTTCTAATGTTTTACCAACAAACTTTTGGAGCTCTATTAAGATTTTAGATGAGTCTCCTCCTTCTACTCTGGGATAATGGCAGCTTTCTAATTGAGAAACTGGCAAAAAAGCCGGGATGGTAGAGATTTCGGTTAATAATCCTCCTCGATTAGCTCCGGAAATTTTAACCGCTATAATTTCTCCTTTTTCTTTTTTTTGTTTTAATCCTTCCCAAATTAACTCATTAGAAGCCTGGCTTACCGATAATTCAATATAACCTGTCTCATTTTCCAAATCGACTATTTTAGCAAAAATACTATCTCCAATTTTTAGATTTTTTAACTCCCCTTTAGCTTCCTGGAATTCTCTTCCGTAGATTATCCCTGTCCCTACATTCCCCAGGTCTAAAAACATTGCCTGGCGTTCTTTCCCAATAACTTTTCCTTCAATAATTTCTCCAACTTTTGGCGGTTTTACTAAATTATTTTTTTCAGACATTTTTTTCATCATCGGGTATTATATCACAAAATCCTTAGGAAAACAAGGTTGAACGGAAAAAAAGTTTGTGATAAAATTAATTATATGACTATCTTTTGGCATGGGCAATCCTGCTTTCAAATCTTTGCCCGTCGAGAAAAAAACAATCAAGTTTCAATCGTCATTGACCCATTTGATGAAACTCTCGGATTGAGAGTTCCTTCACTGTCAGCTGATATTTTATTAGTTTCCCACGATCGCCACGATCATAACAATCTAAAGGCAGTTTCTGGATTAACAAGTGCTTCCTCGCCCTTTTTGATTTCCGGCCCCGGGGAATACGAAGTAAAAGAAGTTTATATTCGAGGAATTAGTTCCTGGCACGACGAAAAAGAGGGGAGTCAAAAAGATGAGCCTCTCGGCGAAAACACTATTTATACTATTGAAGCTGAGGATTTGAAATTATGTCATTTAGGAGATTTAGGCCAGAAAGAATTAACCGCTGACCAACTGGAAAAAATTGGTGAGGTTGATATTCTAATGATTCCGGTGGGAGGAGTTTATACTATTTCTTCAAAAGAAGCTCCGAAGATAATGGCTCAAATTGAACCTAAAATTATCATTCCGATGCATTATCAAGTACCAAAATTGAATCCGCCAGCTGGCGGAAAACTAGATGGGTTGGATAAATTTTTAAAGACAATGGGGATAAAATCAATTGAATCTTTGAATAAACTGTCAATCAAGAAGAAAGACCTTTCAGAAGAAGAAATAAAAATAATTGTCTTAAAGCCTTGAATTTTTTAAATAAAATTCAAAATTTACCAGAAGGAAAAAGAAAAACCATTTTTTGGTTAATAATAATCATGGTTGGGATTTTCTTATTAATCTGGTGGGCTAAAAATTTAGAAATGAGAATAAAAAGTTTCAAATCAGAAAAAATTAAAGAAGAGCTCCAATTACCAAGACTGGAAGAAGAATTAAAAGGTCTGCCAAAGTTTGAAGTGCCGGAAGCTTCAGAGGAAGAGCTTTAAAAATATGGCTAAAGACCCCAATCCAAAAAACAGGGAAATTGGTTACGTCAAACCGCGGGAAATCACCGAAGAGATGAGGGATTCTTACATTGATTATGCCATGTCGGTGATTATCTCCCGGGCTTTACCCGATGTCAGAGATGGATTGAAACCGGTTCACCGTCGGATTTTGTATGCGATGCATGAAATGGGATTAAAACACGATGCCAAGTTTAGAAAATCAGCAACGGTAGTAGGAGAGACATTGGGAAAATATCATCCTCACGGCGATCAATCTGTTTATGATGCCGCGATAAGAATGGCACAAGATTTTTCATTGAGATACCTTTTGATACAGGGTCAAGGAAACGTAGGGTCAGTCGATGATCCAAGCGAGTTTGCGGCTATGCGATATACAGAAATGAGAATGTCGAAAATTGGTGAAGAAATGTTAAAAGACATTGAAAAAAATACAGTTGATTTTGTTGACAATTATGATGGAACCAGGAAAGAACCCACTGTTTTGCCCTCTCCCTTTCCCCAACTTTTATTAAATGGCTCTCTGGGAATTGCTGTTGGCATGGCCACCAATATTCCTCCTCATAATCTTTCGGAAACTTGCGATGCCGCCATTTATTTAATTGACCACCCCAGAGCCGCCACAGAAGATTTACTAAAATTTATTAAAGGCCCTGACTTCCCAACTGGCGGAGAAATTTTTAATCAAAAAGAAATAATTCAAGCCTATTCTCAAGGAAAGGGGCCAATTATCACCCGGGGTAAGGCCGAAATCACCGAGGATAAAAAAGGCAGACTCCAAATTATGATTACGGAAATTCCCTATCAAGTTCAAAAATCTTCTTTAGTTGAGCAATTGGCTAACTTAGTTCAAGAAAAAAAGATTGAAGGAATAAAAGACATTAGAGATGAATCAGATAAAGAGGGGATGAGAATTGTTATTGATTTACAGCGGGAGGCCATAGCCCAGAAAATTTTAAACCGGCTTTACAAATTTACTGACCTCCAAAAAACTTTCCATTTGAACATGTTGGCCATAGTGGAAGGAATCCAGCCTCGGGTTTTAAACTTAACCGAACTCTTAAATTATTATCTTTTACATCGAAAAGAAGTAATATATCTGAGAACAAAGTATGACTTGGAGAAAGCCAAAGAAAGAGCTCATATTTTAGAAGGATTAGATAAATGCCTGGCGAATATCGATGCCGTAATTAGAACAATTAAACAATCGGATAACCGGGAGGAAGCTCAAAAAAACTTAATAAAAAGGTTTAAATTAACTCAAATTCAGGCTAATGCCGTTTTAGAAACAAAACTTTCAGCCTTAGCCAAATTAGAGAGGAAAAAGATTGAAGATGAATTAAAAGCGCTCCGTATTAAAATTAAAGAATTAACCGCGATTTTAAAGAGCCCTCAAAAAATAAAAGAAGTGGTTAAGAAAGAGTTGAAAGAAATAAAAGAAAATTTTGGCGATGAAAGAAGAACCAAAGTCCGTCTCCAAAAAGTGGGCGAAATTGCTGAAGAAGATTTGATTCCCCAAGAGGAAACTATTATTACTTTAACTCAAGGAGGTTATATCAAAAGATTAAACCCGGCTACTTATAAAATTCAAAAAAGAGGAGGAAAAGGAATTTTAGGAATGAAAACGGTCGGAGAAGATATTGTCGAGCACTTTCTAACCGCTAACACTCACGACTCTCTGCTTCTTTTTAGTGATTCGGGAAAAGTTTTTAGAACTCCAGTTTACGAAATTCCCGAAGGAACTAGAGTAGCCAAGGGAAGAGGTCTTTTAAATTTTCTAGAAATTTCTCCTCAAGAGAAAATCTTATCTCTGATGTCCTTAGGCGAAGAAGATAAATCTTCTTCTTCACCCTTCGCTGCCGCTCGGGTAGGGAAAGCCGACCAGGGTTTTATCAAATATTTAGTAATTGCCACCAAAGATGGTATAATCAAAAAAACAGCCCTTGAAGAATTTGAAAATGTGAGAAGGTCAGGTTTAATTGCCATCACTCTTAAAAAGGGGGATGCCTTAAGGAAAGTTTCAAGAACCACCGGTGAGGATGAAATTATTTTAGTGACTAAAAAAGGTCAGTCTGTCCGCTTCAAGGAAAAAGAAATAAGGCCGATGGGAAGAGCGGCAGCCGGAATTAGAGGAATCAAGCTTAAAAAAGCTGATGAAGTGGTCGGGATGGACGTTGTTGACGTTAAACGTCAACAGGGGAAAAAACAATATCTATTAGTTGTAACGGAAAATGGGTTTGGGAAGAGGACGGATTTAAAAGAATATAGACTTCAGGGTAGGGGAGGTTCGGGGATTAAAACTGTTCAAGTTGCCCCCAAAACCGGAGATTTAGTAGCTTCAAAAGTTTTAACTACCCGAGCATTAGCGAAGGGTGAAAATGAAGCCAAGGCTTCATTGCCTACCGAAGAAGATTTAATTGTTATTTCTCAAAAAGGTCAGGTGATAAGGGCGGCAATTTCTAGTATCTCCAAACTTTCCCGGGTTACCCAAGGAGTAAGAATAATGAAATTAGGAGAGGGAGACCAGGTAGCTTCAGCCACCTGTATCTAATAAAAATTTTCGATTTCCAATCATGGAAAGTTTCCTTAACCCCCCAGAAGTTCTAAAACAATTAAAGCTAAAGAAAGAAATGGTGGCGGCGGATTTTGGTTGTGGCTCTGGTGGTTGGGCCTTACCTTTAGCCAAAAAATTAGAGGAAGGGAAAATTTATGCTCTAGATATATTAGAAGAACCCCTTTCCGCTTTAAAGGCCAGAACCAAATTAGAAAAAATTTTAAATATCGAAACTATCCGGGCTGATATCGAGAAAAGAACGCCCCTATCGTCAAATTCAGTTGATTTAGTTTTAATGACCGATCTTTTATTTGAATGCGAAGATAAAAAAATGGTTTTGGGAGAAGGAAAGAGAGTTTTAAAGCCGGGTGGGAAAATTTTAGTTGTGGACTGGAAAATAGATGCTACGATTGGTCCTGAAGAGGGTAGGGTTTCAACTGAAGAAGTGAAAAAAATAGCCAAAGACCTTGATTTAAAACCAGAAAAGGAATTCGAAGCTGGTATTTACCACTGGGGCTTAATTGTGGTAAAATAAAAACATGAAAAAAATTCTTCTAATTTCACTTCTACTTAGCTTGCCAATTGTTGTTTTAGCAGTAGAATTTCAAAATCCCCTCGAGTACGAAACCTTTGGAGAGTTAATTGACGCCATTATTAAGTTTATCTTTTATATCGCGGTTGTCATTGCTCCTCTAATGATAATCATTGGGGCATTTTATATCTTAACTGCCGGGGGTGACCCCAAAAAAATTGGCACTGGTAAAAACATAATCATCTACACTTTAGTTGGATTAGTTATTATTTTACTTGCCAGAGGACTTATTGCGATGATAGAATCGTTAATAGGAGTAAAAATTGGCGGATAAAAAAATTCACCCCGCCCTCTATGCTGTATGTATTATGTTTATGTTTTGCGACGGAAAAGAGGTGATAAATTCTATATAGGGTCTACTAACAATTTAGGAAGAAGGATGATGGAGCATCGGACAGAAAATGATTTTAGGCTAATTTACTACGAGGCCTATCAATCAGAAAAAATAGCAAGAAATAGAGAAAAAAGATTAAAATATTATGGTAGTGCCTGGCGAGCCCTCAAAAAAAGGATTGCTGCTTAGAGGGCGGGGTAAAAAGGTCGAGCCCAGGGAAATAAAACATAAAACATAAAAAATAAAATATTAATGAAAAAAATTTTATCAGCTTTGGTCTTAATTAGTCTGGCGGCTGTTTTGGCAGTACCGATGATGATTTCGGCTCAGGAAGGAGCTCCGACGGAGTGTAATATTACTAAAGATTTGAGTGGTTTAACTGGAATAAGCTGTCCGTCTTCGGGCACCTGTCCTTTTGATAGTCCTAGTTATGATTGTGGAATGTGTTGTTTAATGAATGCCATCTATACTGTTACAGATTGGATATTTGTTCTCTTAATAGCAATTGTAGCCGTTATGGTAATTGCTGGAGCCTTCACTTTAGTAACTGCAGCTGGTGCTCCAGAGAAAGTGACCTCGGGAAGGAATTACATAATCTATGCCATGATTGGAATGGTAGTTGCTCTTTTGGCTAAAGCTATTCCAGCTATTGTTAAGGGGTTAATGGGATTGTAAAAATTTGGGGCCAATTCTATTTTTGTAAAATCAACCCGAGCACATAAATTGGGTTATGTGCTCGGTTGATTTTTTAGTAAAATGAGATAAAATATTGATGCGGACGTGGTGAAATTGGGAAACACGCAAGATTTAGGATCTTGTGTCGAAAGACTTGTGGGTTCGAGTCCCACCGTCCGCACTAAAACCGAGCACATAAAACGTTATGTGCTCGGTTAATCATTGGAAAATTGAAAATTTCTTATTTTATCCTCTTACATTTATTTTTCTCTTTCTTTCTCTTAAAATTTTCGGTATCCTGATAGTTAAAATTCCTTCTTTCATTGTGGCTTCCACCCGCCCAGGGTCAACTTCCACTGGCAAAATTACCTCTCGGGAAAATGGCCCCCAATAACATTCTTGAGTAAAATAATTCTCTTCCTGCTCCGATAATCTTTCCCTATTTCCTCGAATAGTTAGTACATCACTTTCCATTGAAATATCTAAATTTTCTGGCTTTACTCCAGCAATTGCCGATTGAATAATCAGCTCATTTTCGGTTTGATAAACATCAATTGCCAGTTGTCCCTCTGGTTCGAACCACTTTTCTTTATCCTTCACAGCTTTAGTCAAGGAAGGTTCTTCTTTCTTTACTTCGGGTTCTTCAATTTTTTCAAGTTCGGGTTCAATTGGTTCTGCTTTAATTTCCAATTTTCTTACTCTCGGCACTCTCGCTTTTTTCGCCTGTCCCGTAGGAAGCCGAAGGCTTTCCTTCGGGGGGTTTTTTTCTACCTTTTCTATCCCTTCTTCAACTGGTCCTTCAATTCCCATTCCCTTTTTTAATTTTTCGAAAAAAGAAGATTCCTTTTCCATATTAATTAATTTTACAAATACTTTTCATTTTTTTCAACCTTTTGAATCCCAAGGAAACAAAGAGGGCCAAACTAATCAAGATAATAATAGGAATTAAGAATCTCAGGCTTCCCTCAATTTCCATAATAGAAAAATTATAAAGTCCATGCAAGAGGCAGGCTATTCCCAAGCCGACAGCTAAGAGCGATATCCGGTTTTTTGTTTCGGAAAAAGATAGAGCCAGAAAGAGACCTACGGTTCCTGAACATAAGGCATGTAAAAAGGTTGCTCCTAAAAACCTGGCAACCGTAATCGAAAAAGCTTCTCCGAGTAAAAAGGTTGGACCGAGAGTGATTAAAATCAAAATGTTTTCTAAAGCGGCAAAACCCAGAGCGGCAATTATCATATAAAGCAAGGCATCGGTTGGTTCATCAAATTCGGCACTCTTCAGTACTTTTTCTTTCACCACTAGATATTTTAGAACCTCTTCAACCAGAGCTACTCCGATCAAAGCATTAAAAATAATAATTAAAAAGGGAGAGAGGAGATTAGATAATGGTGGGTGCAAGGTGCTCTCAAAAATTCCCTTTTCTAAGAAAACCGCTGGGATGGCAGCCAACATTCCATAAAAGAAAATTTTTATTACCTGGGAATTAGGTTCAGGATGAACATCTTTTCTCAAATAAAACAAAAGCCAGATTAGGCTGGGCAGAACTCCAAAAAAAATATAAAGAGGATAACTCATTTGGGCCATTTTTCAATCATTAAACGCCGAGCCACCGAAGGTGGCGAAGGTGGAGATGAGGGACTCGCCCTCATCGACTATTTGGGCCATTCCTCGATCATCAGGCATTTCTTTTTATTCTCTATTGGTAATTTTTGATAGATTTCTTCAGTGATGAAAGGCATGAATGGATGCAAAAGTTTTTGAGAAGTTAGTAATACATATAATAGAACTTTCTCTGTATTTTCTTTTTCAGTTTTGGATTTTGGATTTTGGATTTTGGATTTCGATGATTCAATATAAACATCGCAGAAGTCATGCCAGAAAAAATTATAGAGGATATGGGCGGCCTGGCCGAACTGAAAACCTCCCAAATTTTTATTAACTGATTTTATTGTTTTATCTAAGGCTCGAAGAATTCTTTTATCAGCCAATGTTAACTTTGAGCCAGAGCACAAAATCTTTGTGCTCGGCCGAGCACTCAACCCTATTTGAGTACTCTGGTTTTGCATCATTACAAATCGGCTAGCATTCCAAATCTTGTTACAGAACTTCTTTCCCATAACTATATTGTCTTCAGTAAATCTAATATCCTGTCCTCCCATAATTTGCCAGGCTATCCCAAATCGGGTAGCATCGGCTCCATATTTTTCAATGAGATTTATCGGGTCTACTCCGGTACCAAGAGATTTTGACATTCTTTCCCCCTCTTTGGTTAAAACAGTAGCATGGACATAGACCTCTCGAAATGGCTCTTTTTTCATAAATTCCATCCCGGAAAATATCATCCTGGCTACCCAGAGATTTATAATTCCTCGGTCAGTACTCAGAACATTGGTTGGATAAAACCTTTTTAAGTCTTTGGTTTTTTGGGGCCAACCAAGGGTGGCAAATGGCCAGAGAGCAGAGGAAAACCAGGTATCCAGAACATCGTTCACGCCTTTTAAGGGTATTTTATGACCCCACCAGATTTGTCTGGAAATGCACCAATCTCTGATGTTCTTTAACCAGTCAAAGTAGATTTTTTCCCACCTTTTGGGAATAAATTTTATCCGGCCTAATTTAACAGCCTTGATAGATTTTTTAGCCAGTTTATCCATTTTTAAAAACCACTGCTTAGAGGGAATCAATTCAACCGTTGTGTTGCAGCGGTAACATTTAGGAACTTGATGATTGTACTCCTCAACTTTTTCTAAAAGTCCTAATTTTTCCAAATCTTCAACCACTTTTTGTCTAACCTCCAAAACCTTTAAGCCCCGGTATGGCAGAGGAGAATTTTTAGTCATTCTGCCGTTTTCATCAATTACTTTAACTGAACCTAATTTATGCCGGAGACCAATTTCGTAGTCGGTCAAATCGTGGGCTGGAGTAATTTTAACAGCGCCAGTGCCAAATTTTGGGTCAACTAATCCATCAGCCACGATAGGAATTTTTTTATTGACTAAAGGCAAAGTAACTTTTTTACCGATTAATTTTTTATATCTTTTGTCACCGGGATTAACGGCAACCGCCGTGTCTCCCAGCATAGTTTCGGGTCTGGTGGTGGCAACAGTTATAAAAGGAGGATATTTTATATACCAAAGATGACCCTTTTCTTCTTTATATTCTAATTCTAGGTCTGATAAAGAGGTGGCGCACCTTGAACACCAATTGATTACTCTTTCTCCTTGATAAATCCAGCCTTTTTTGTAGTAATGTAAAAAGGCAGCTTCCACTGCTCGGATATAATCTTTGTCCATGGTAAAACGGGCTCTCGACCAATCAAACGAAGCGCCTAATTTTTTAAATTGATTTAAAATTATATTTTCGTATTGATCCATCCAGTCCCACATTGTTTTAATAAACTTTTCTTTACCTAAATCAAACCTTGTTTTACCTTCTTTTTTTAATTTTTTCTCTACTTTGTTTTGGGCAGAGATGCCGGCATGGTCGGTGCCGGGCAGCCATAAAGTTTTAAATCCCTGAAGTTTTTTCCAGCGGATTAAAATATCCTGAACAGTGACATTTAAAGCATGGCCCATATGAAGCTCACCAGTAATATTTGGGGGAGGGATAACAATACAATAAGGCTTTTTATGACGTTTAGGAAGCTTATCAGGATTAAAAAAACCAGACTTTCGCCAGAGATTGTAAGTTTTATTTTCCACCTTTTTCGGATTATAAGCCTTCGGAAGTTTCATATATCTTATTCTATCAACTGACTTGCCTTTTTTCAAATTTTAAGTTAAAATTAAAATAATTTGGCGCATTCGTCTATCGGAAGGACGCCTGGCCTTCAATCAGGCAAGATGGGTTCGACTCCCATATGCGCCATATGCAAGCTGACTATTTAAATCTCTCTTGGGCCCAGGACCTTAAAAATCCTAAAGAAAAATTTTTATACCGATTTTTTGAAATTTTTCCGGGGTTTTTGTCTTGGGGGACTTTAGGCGGTGCTTTTATTTTATCTTGGTTGGCTCCTGTCGCGGTGGCTATTTTTATTATTGCTTTCGACCTCTATTGGCTATTAAGAATTTCCTATTTATCTTTCCATCAGTTGGCTAGCTATAAACAAATGAAAAAAAATCTTAAAATCGATTGGATGGAAAAACTCAAAAAATTGAAAAACCTGCCTGTCGGCAGGCAGGGATGGTCAGAAATCTACCACTTGATAATTCTGCCGACGTATAAAGAAGGAATTGATACAGTAAGGCCTACCCTCCAAGCTTTAGAAGGTTCAAATTATCCTCATGATAAAATGCTCGTAGTTTTAGCTGTTGAGGAAAGAGCCGGGGAAGCCGCTCAAAAATTAGCTAAAAAGATTAAGGAAGAATTTGGTAAAAATTTTTTTCAATTCTTAATTACGACTCATCCTCAAAACATAATAGGGGAGGTAGTTGGAAAAGGTTCTAACCAGGCCTGGGCAGCCAAAATTGCTAAAGAGAAAATAATTGACCCCTTAAAAATTCCCTATCAAAATATTATCGTTTCGGGATTTGATATTGACACCAGAGTTTATCCTCAATATTTTGCCTGTTTAACTTGGCATTACTTAACCGCTAAATCGCCTTTAAGGTCAAGCTATCAACCCATTCCAGTTTATAATAATAATATCTGGCAAGCTCCGGCTTTTTCCCGGGTAATTTCTACTTCCGGCACCTTTTGGCAAATGATGCAGCAGGAAAGACCAGAACAGCTAGTAACCTATTCCGCTCATTCCATGCCTTTTAAAATTTTCGAAGAAGTAGGTTATCCCACCAATTTAATATCGGTTAATGACGATTCCCATATTTTTTGGAAATCTTATCTTTACTATAACGGGGATTACCGGGTGATTCCCCTGCATTATCCCGTCTCAATGGACGCTGTAATGGCAAAAAATTTGTTAGGAACGGTCATTAATCAATACAAGCAACAGCGGCGTTGGGCCTGGGGCTGTACGGAAGTCCCCTATATTTTTTATGGTTTTTTAAAAAACAAAAAAATTCCTCTCAGGGAGAAATTTCGCCATTGTTTAAGTCTCTTAGATGGGTTTTGGTCTTGGGCAACCTGTGCTCTGCTCATTTTTTTCTTAGGATGGTTACCTCTTATTCTGGGAGGCGAGGAGTTCAACATTAGCCTACTCTCTTATAATTTGCCAAAGCTGACTGGTCAAATCATGACCATAGCCATGATTGGGATGGTGACTGGAGCCATTGTCAGTATGTCGCTTTTACCTCCTCGGCCGGCAGGTTGCAGCCGCTGGAAAAGTCTTTCTATGATTTTTCAATGGTTGCTATTACCTCTAACTTTAATTGGTTTTGGCACTTTCCCTGCCCTAGACGCTCAAACTAGATTAATCTTAGGAAAACCTCTTGGTTTTTGGGTCACTGAAAAAATTAGCCCTCCCATCGCTTGGCAGCAATCAGAAACCCAATAATCAATGATTGGTTTGATTGGTAATATAATGGTAGCCAAGTGGCGGGGATTATTCTAAATGAATTCTCTCTCTAAATTCTTTTAATCTTTCTCTTAATAAGGGGTATTTTTTTAGTTCCGGGTCTTTTTCTAATATTTCTTTTGCCGCTTCTCGCGTTTTTTCAACCAGCTCAAGGTTTCCCATCGAGGCCATTACAAAATTAGGAATGCCCCACTGTCTTTGGCCGATTAAGTCTCCCGGGCCCCTTAGTTTTAAATCTTTTTCCGCCAGCTCAAAGCCGTCTTGGAGCTGAGTCATCGCCTTTAAGCGGGGATTATTGGAAAAATCAGAAAAAAGAAAGCAATACGACTGATTTTTATCTCTTCCTACTCTGCCTCGGAACTGATGAAGCTGGGCTAATCCGAACTTGTCCGCTCCTTCAATCATCATTATAGTGGCATTTGGAAAATCAATTCCTACTTCTATTACCGAGGTTGAAACCAGGATATCGGTCTTTCTTCCTTTAAAACTTAAAAGCGCTTTTTCTTTTTCTTCGGTTTTCATTTTGCCGTGAAGCATTCCGACATTTAAATCGGGGAAAATTTCTTTTTTTAATTTTTCATATTCTTCTTTGACTGCTTTGGTTTCCGCCCAAAGAAAATTTCTTTTATCTAAAGTTTCTTGAGTATTGAGGGCTTGCCCGCTGAAGCTCTCAGCGGAGGCGGGTTCAATTCTGGGGCAGATTACAAAAACCTGTCTGCAGTTTTTAACTTCCCCTCTAATGAAATCATAGGCTTCCTGTCTTTTTTGAGGCGGAATGATTCTGGTGATTATCTTTTTTCTTCCCTTGGGCATTTCTTTAATCAAAGATAAATCTAAATCGCCGTAAATTGTCAAAGCCAGCGTTCTTGGGATTGGAGTAGCACTCATTGAAAGCAGGTGAGGCAAAAATTCCTGTTTGCGGCAAAGTTTTGCCCTCTGCTCTATCCCAAAGCGGTGCTGTTCGTCAATAATCACCAGCCCCAGTTTTTTAAATTCCACTTTTTCCTGCACCAAAGCGTGAGTTCCGATTAAAATGTCGATTTCCCCATTTTTCGTTTTGTCTACCATTTCTTTTCTTTTGATTTTTTTGTTGTCAAAGAAATTCTCTTTCCCTGTTATTAATCCGATTTTTACTTTAAATCCTTTCAATAAACCGTTGAGCGTTTTAAAATGCTGCTTTGCCAGAATTTCGGTCGGTGCCATAAAGGTTGTCTGAAAGCCGGCCTTGACCGCGTTTAAAACCGCAATTGTGGCCACTACTGTTTTTCCGGAACCAACGTCGCCGTCCAGAATCCGGTTCATCGGCCTTGCTTTTTCCAGGTCTTTTAGAATCTGCCAGGCGGATTTTTTCTGGTCAAGAGTCAATTTAAAAGGAAGTTTTTGTATGAATTTTTTGGTCACTTCAAGATTAATAGGAATAACAATTGCTTTTTCTTTCGCTAATTTTATTTTTTCACGGAGAATCGCCAAGGCGAGGTCAAAAAGCTCTTCAAAGACAAATCTTTTTTTTGATAGCTTGGCTTTTTCTAAAGTGTCGGGGAAATGAATTTGCCAAATCGCTTCTTTAATCGGAAGAAGGTCGCTCTCTTTTCTTATTTCTTCGGGCAGAGTTTCGGGAATTTTGTCTTCTATTTTTGTTAAAAGGGGTTTGATAATAAATCTTAGCCAGCGGGAAGACATTCCTTCTGTTTCAGGGTAAATGGGAACGATTCTTCCGGTATGGACCGAATCGTATCTTTCTCCATTTCCCAGAGCTCCTGCAAATTGGGGCGGAATTTTTTCATAAGCCGGGCTGGATAAATATCTTCTTCCTTTTTTTGAAACCATTTTCCCGACCAGAAAAACAAAATCGCCTTTTTTAAAGGTGTTTAATAAATAGGGCTGGTTGAACCAAGTAACCCGGATTCCTCCCGAATTGTCGTTTACCAGCGTTTCGGTTATGGTCATTCTTCTTTTGAAAATCCGGATATTTTTAATATCTGCGATTTTTCCTTGAATGCAGACGGTTTTTCCTTCTTCAACTTCTGAAATCGGAATTATATCAGAAAAATCCTCATAGCGATGAGGAAAATGAAATAAAAGCTCCCCGACAGTCTTAATCCCCAATTTTTTTAATCTTTTTTGATATTGGGGGCCGACCCGAGGAATTTTCTCAATAAGAGTAGAGAGATTCATGTGCGCCCGGTAGGAGTCGAACCTACAAGCTTCAGGTCCGCAACCTGACATTCTGTCCATTGAACTACGGGCGCGAATACTATTTAAAATTATCATAAAATTCCTTTAAATTCAAGTTGACTGAAATAATTTTAAGAAGTAAAATGGAGTAGCCGGAGAGGTGCTTGAGGGGTTGAAAAGGAGAGTTTGCTAAACTCTTATAGGGTGTAATAGCCTTATCGTGGGTTCGAATCCCACCCTCTCCGCCAATTGGCGGATTCTATAACCGAAAGGTGGGCTGTGTCGAATTGGTAAGACACCAGTCTTGAAAACTGGGGCCCTGAATAAGGGCGTGTAGGTTCGAGTCCTGCGCCCACCGCAAACTTAAAACCGGCAACGCCGGTTTTTTTGAAATTATGTTTAAGGTGAGTTGTCGTCTTCTGGTTTGGCTCGAGCTACGACAATGCCAATGATTTCTTTGGCGCCAGCTTTCTTTAAAACCTTGGCACACTCTCTCATAGTTGCGCCAGTGGTATAAATGTCATCAACTAAAAGAATTTTTCTACCTTTAATTTTCTCGGGGCTTTGACAAAAGAAGGCCTCTTTTATATTTTCTTTTCTTTCTTCGTCGGATAACTCAATCTGGGGCGGGGTTTCCTTTATTTTTTCCAAGACGTTATTTGATAATGAAATTTTTAAAAATTTAGATAGTTCTTTTCCAATTTCCTCGGCTTGATTAAATCCCCGCCGCTTCAGTTTCCTTTTTTCGAGAGGTACTGGAATCAAAATATAATCAGAAAAATTAGGTTGGTTGTCGAGTAATTGAAAATGGGTTATTATTAAGGAAGTTAAGGGAATGGCCAGTTCTTTAACAAAGGGTTGATATTTAAATTTTCGGATTAAATTTTTAATCAATAAATTCTGATAGGGCAGAGCAAAATATAAATCTTTAAGGTTTTGAGTTTGACTTTTTTGATGAGTATTTAGAACCCCAAGAATGCTCTGGCAGTCTTCGCAAAGATAACTTCCTTCCCGACCACAGTTAAAACAAAATTGGGGATAAAGAAGGTCAAGAATAAAGTTTTTAACTTTTGCCCACATTGCCCTTTCCATTTAAAATGATACAATATATTTAATGTTCTGGACACCCCTTGAAATAATTCCTAAAAAATCTTTAGGAATAGACATTGGAACATCTTCTATTAAAATAGTGGAGTTATCCCGCCGGGGAGAGAGAAGAAAATTAGAGAACTACGGTGAAATAGCCGCCTCCGCCCTTTATCAAAGACCATTTCGGACTTTTGAGGAAAGCACTCTTTTGCTTGCCAGTCAGGATGTTTCCCGAGCGATAAAAGCCGTAATGGAGGAAGCCAAAATCAAAACCCGCCGAACTGTCTTTTCTATTCCTGATTTTTCCAGTTTCTTTACCAGTTTTGAATTACCTCCAATGACTGAAGCAGAATTACCCCAGGCAGTAAGGTATGAAGCCCGTCAGCATGTTCCCTTGCCTTTGGGCGAGGTAACCTTAGATTGGCAAGCGATAGAAGGCAGGATTCCCCACCAGCATGTTGGTGGGGGAAAAACAAAATTAAAAATTCTTTTGGTGGCTGTTCCTAACGAAGTGATTAATCAATACCGAAAAATTGCTGAGATTTCCAGGCTTGAGCTGCTAGCCCTGGAAGCCGAGGTGTTTGGGCTCCTGCGCTCTTTAATCGGAGAGGAAAAAAAAGCCGTTTTGCTGGTGGATATCGGAGCTCAAAGCACTACCTCGAGCATTGTTGAGAAAAGCTGCCTAAAGATGTCCTATAGTTTTGACATGTCGGGAAATGAATTGACTGAAGTGATATCTAAGGGGTTAGGGGTTGATTATAAAACAGCGGAAAATCTTAAAGAAAAGTACGGGATTTTATCTGCTCCTTCTTCAGACGCCCCCGCCTCTGAAGTGAAACAGATATTACTTCCTTTAGTTGATGTTATTTTGAAAGAAATTGAGAAAATTTTTCAGAATTTTTATCAAACTGAAGGGAAAGAAATTCAAAAAATTGTATTAGCTGGAGCTTCGGCTTTCCTCCCCGGTTTGAAAGAATATTTTCAGAACTATTTTAAAAAGGAAATAGAGATTGCCAACCCATTTTCTAATCTTTTTTGCCCTCCAATTTTAGAGCAAACTTTGAAAGAAATGGGAAGTTCTTATGCCATAGCCGTGGGTATGGCTCTCCGCGGCCTGGAATAGTTTATGGTTGAGATTATCCCCAGAAAGGCGGCAGAACTGCCTCTCTGGATAAAAATTCTATTTTATATTTTAATTGCCTTGCTCTTGGCAGCTGTTTTGAGCTACTTTATTTTGGGCCACTTTCAAAAAAAATCTTTGACTGCCCTTCAAAATTTAGAAGAAGAAATTCTTAAAGAACAAACTCCTCAAAAAATTGCTTTGGAAAAAGAAATTTTAAGTAAGCAGAAAAAAATTAATGATTTTGCCTTAATGCTTGACCACCATCTCCTCTCTTCAAAATTTTTCCGTTTTCTTGAACAAACTTCCCATCCCCGAATTTGGTTTTCCAAAATTAATTTAAGTCCGGCGGAACAGCTAGCCATAGTTTCCGGCAGGGCGGAAACTTTTCCAGCTTTGGGTCAACAACTCCAAATTTTTAAAAAGGAAGCTTTTGTTAAAAGTGCCACCCTGTCTAAAATTTCCTTGGGGGAAAAGGGAGAAATTGAATTTACTTTAACCCTTTCCTTTGACCCTAATTTCTTTAAATAATCTATGCCTCGCCCCCTTGCTATTATTATTGGTCTTATTTTGCTGGTAGCCTTAGGAATAGCGGCGGTTTTTCCTAAATATCAAAACCTGAATTTACTTCAATTAAAGGTTAAAGAAAAAGAAGCCGAATTTCAATCGGAAAAAGAACATTTTTCGAACCTTGATGATGTCTCAGAAAAACTAAAAAAATATGAAGAAAGTCTTTCCAACATCAACTCTGCTCTGGCTGCCGAGCCTGGATTGCCTGCCTTATTTAATTTTCTTCAAATTGCCGCTTCTCAAAATGGTTTAGTTTTAAAGAAAATAGCTCCCACTTTGCCCAGTCCCCTAAAGGAAGAATTGGTCAAGGAGGGTTGGAGTCTGGGAATTCGAGAGACAGGAATCAATCTAACAGCTGCTGGTTCTTATTCCTCCTTTAAAAATTTCCTTTCGACTTTAGAAAAAACAGCCAGGATGATTGAGATAGAGAGCATTTCGTTTTCCACCTCGGAAAAGGCGGGCCCAATCGACTTCAATCTAAGAATCAAAGTTTATAGTTATTAATATGGCAATTACTTTTTTAGAGGAAAGAAAAATTCAAAAACGTTTCATTCTGATTTTAGGAATAATCCTTTTAATTATTGTCCTGGTTATCTGGCAAGGTTTTTTTGTCAAAGAGAAACCAATTCGGGAGGCGGGAGAAGTTTTGAAGCCAGCTAAAAAAATCGAAATAAATTTTGAAATTCTAGAAAGCCCCGTTCTCAAAGGACTGCAGCCCTTTGAGGAGATTAAAACTTATGAAGAAGAGATTTCAGAAGGGGCGGTAACAGAAAAAATCGGTCGAGAAAACCCCTTTCTGCTATACTAAGGGCGATGAGAATTTTATTCTCATCTTCACTCAGCCCTAAAGGGCTTCGTATATGACATTAATTAACCAACTTGTAGAAAAAGGAATATTAGACAAAGGAAAAGCGACTACTTTAGAATTTGAAATTAGAGAAACCGGTAAGCGAGAAGAAGAGGTAATTTTAGAAAGAAGGCTTTGTGATGAAAATTTTTTATTTGGTTTAAAAAGTAAAAATTTAAAAATACCATTAAAAGAAATAGTTGCCAGTGAAGTTCCTTTAGAAACTTTAGGGATGATTCCAGAAGAAACTGCCAAGCATTATCAAATGATTCCCCTGACAAGAAAAGAAAAAGCTCTAGAAGTAGGAATGGTTTATCCTGAAGATTTGAAATCTCAAGAAGCTTTGAAGTTTTTGGCCCGTCAAGGTCCCTTTACTTATCAAGTTTTCCTAATTACCCCTACTACCTTTAGCAATCTTTTAAAACAGTATCGGACTTTAAGGAGGGAAGTGGGAAAGGCTTTAGAGGAATTAGAAACCGAGTTCAAGGAAGAGGAAGTCGAAGTTAGGCCAAGAACAGCCGCTGAATTTGAAAGGCTGGCTGAGGAAGCTCCGATTACTAAAATTGTTGCCGTCATTTTGAGACATGCCGTGGAAGGAAAAGCTTCCGATGTCCACATTGAGCCCACTCGAGAAAAATTGAGAATCAGGTTCAGATTATTAGGAATTTTACATTCTTCAATTTTTTTACCTTTAAGAACCCATCCGGCGGTGGTGGCTAGAATTAAAATCCTTTCTAATTTAAAAATTGACGAGACCAGGATTCCTCAGGATGGCCGATTCTCGACTAAAATCAACGGGGAAAGCATTGATTTTCGAGTTTCTACTTTTCCCACTACTCTGGGAGAAAAAGTGGCTATCAGGGTTCTTGACCCAACCACCGGTTTAAAGACTTTTAGAGAACTAGGACTGGAAAAAAGAAACCTGGAAGCAGTTAAGCAGGCAGTTAAAAGACCTTATGGTTTAATTTTGGCTTCCGGCCCTACTGGTTGCGGAAAAACTACCACTTTGTACGCCATTCTGCAAGCTTTGAACAAGGAAGGGGTAAATATTGTTACTTTAGAAGACCCGGTAGAATATTTCATTGAAGGGGTTAATCAATCTCAGGTTAGGCCAGAAATTGGCTATGATTTTGCCGTTGGTCTTCGCCACATAGTTAGACAGGACCCAGACATCATTATGGTTGGAGAGGTTCGAGACCCAGAAACTGCCAGCTTAGCTACCCATGCTGCTTTAACTGGTCACATTGTTTTATCTACCTTACATACCTCCAATGCCATAGGGGCAATTCCCCGACTATTGGATTTAGGAATTCAGCCTTATTTAATCCCTCCCACCTTAAGTGTTGCTATTGCCCAAAGATTGGTTAGAAGATTATGTGACAACTGCAAAAAAAAGATAAAGCCAAAAAAAGAAATTAAAGATTTAATCTTAAAAGAAATTGAGAATTTTTCTCCCCAGGCTAAAAAGGATTTCGAAATCCCCAAGCCTCTTTATATCTGGCAGGCGGTAGGTTGTAAAGAGTGTAACAACCAAGGCTTTACCGGTCGGATTGGTCTATTTGAAATTTTGTCGATGACCGACCAACTTTCTGATATAATTTTAAAAGAACCTTCAGAGAGAGAAATTATTAAAGAAGCCGAAAGGCAGGGAATGATTACTATGAAACAAGATGGTATCCTGAAGGTGCTCAACGGAGTGACTACGATGGAGGAAGTATTGAGAGTAGCCGAGGAAAAATAACATGAAAAGTATTTTATTAGCAAGGATCTTTCACTTCGTTCAAGATTCTTTTAATCAAAATTTATTATGAAGAAAATTTTGATAGTTGAGGATGACCCATTTTTAATTGATATTTATACCACTAAATTCAAAGAAGCCGGTTTTAACGTTGAAGTAGCCAGCGACGGGGAAGAAGGTTTAAAAAAAATATCAAATGAAGAGAAATTTGACCTTTTAGTTTTAGATATTGTTTTGCCCAAGGTTGACGGTTGGGAGATTCTTAAAGAAATTAAATCCAATGAGAAATTGAAAAAAATAAAAATAGTTGTTCTCTCCAATCTTGGACAGAAAGGAGAAGTAGAAAAAGGATTAAAACTGGGAGCAACAAAATATTTAATTAAAGCTCATTATACTCCGGGCGAAGTAGTAGATGAGATAAAGGAAGTCTTAAAATAATAGTCGAAGAGATAAATCTCTTCTCCATCTGCGTTTTCACTTCGTAAAAACTTGATGAATAATTACAAAAAACAACTTGAAGAATTATTGTCCTTGACAGTCAAAGAACAGGCTTCTGATTTGCATATTTCAGTTAGCCACCCTCCAGTGCTAAGGATAGCTGATAGATTGGTTTCCCTTTTAAAAAAGAAAAAATTATCTTCAAAAGATACTCAAGGCCTGGCTGAGGCACTAATGGGCGAAGAGCTTTTCAAAAGATTCCTTAGAAAAAAAGAAGTTGATTTTTCTTACAGCTTTGAAGAGCGAGCCCGCTTTAGAGTTAATGTTTTTTTTCAAAAAGGGGAGGTTTCCTGTGTTTTACGATTAATCCCGGCTAAAATTAGAACTATTGAGGAGTTAAATGTCCCTCCAATTTTACACCAATTTACTCAGGCTACTCAGGGATTTGTCTTAATTGCCGGCCCTTCTTCTCACGGAAAGAGTACTACTTTGGCCGCTTTAATTGATGAAATAAACCATACCCGAGCTGACCACATCATTACCATTGAAGACCCTATTGAATATGTTTTTGAAGATGACCGAGCAATTATTGACCAAAGAGAGGTTTACCAAGATACTTTAAGTTTTGCCCTAGCCCTTCGTTCCACCTTTCGTCAGGACCCAGATGTGGTTATGGTTGGAGAAATGAGAGACCCCGAGACCATCGCGACGGCTATCACCGCGGCTGAAACTGGGCATCTGGTTTTTGCTACTTTGCATACCAATTCCGCTGCCCAATCTATTCATCGGATTGTTGATAGTTTTCCTCCCGAGCAGCAAAGCCAAATCAGAGCTCAACTATCAGGTTCTCTTTTAGGAATAGCTTCCCAGAGATTAATTCCTCGGATTAAGGGAGGCTTAATTCCGGCTGTTGAAGTAATGATTTCTACTCCGGCCATCGCTAATTTAATTCGGGAAAATAAAATTCATGAACTGCCTTTAGTTATTGAAACTTCAGCCGAAATAGGAATGATTTCTTTAAATAGAGCTCTGGCTAATTTAGTTAAAATGAAAGAAATTTCTTTAGAAAACGCCTTAAATTATTCCTTGAATCCGTCTGAATTAAAAATGCTCGTCCGAAGTTAGGTAAAAAATGAAATATAATTATCAAGCTAGAACAGAAAAAGGAGAAATTCAGTCAGGCATTATTGAGGCTTCTTCCCGAGAAGCGGCAACCACCCTTTTACGAAAACACGGACTGTATGTCACTATCTTGGAAGAAGTCGCCGCCCCCCCTCTTTATGCTAAGAAAATAAAAATTTTTGAGAGAGTTTCCGGGAGCGATATTGTTTTGTTTTCTAGGCAGCTATCAATAATGTTTAAATCTAAGGTTCCTCTGGTGGAAGCCCTGGGGGTGCTTTCTGTCCAAGCCCGAAACTCAGAATTAAAAGAAAAGATTTTAGAATTATCTGAAGAGGTGGAGGGAGGAACCTCTTTTTCCGGAGCCATATCTCGGCATCCTCAAATTTTCTCCTCTTTCTATGTTGCCATGGTCAAGGCCGGGGAAGTTTCCGGGACGCTTTCAGAATCTTTAGAATACCTGGCTGAGCATTTAGAAAGAGAATACCATCTCACTGCCAAAATGAGGGGAGCTTTAATGTATCCTTCTTTGATTATTTTTGTTGTTTTCCTGGTCGTGGCCTTAATGATTTTTTTTGTTATTCCCCATTTAAGCGAAGTTTTGATAGGAACCGGCCAGGAGCTTCCCGTCGTTACTAAAGCAGTCATCGGTTCAGCTGCTTTTTTAAGAAACTGGGGCTGGGTTATCGTTTTAGGAATTGCAGTTTTAACATTGGCCGGATTTAGATATTATCAAACTGAAAAAGGGAAAAAATTTTTTGATAAAATTTTTCTCAAATTGCCAGTTATCGGTCCCTTTTTAAAAATGCTTTATGTGGCTCGTTTTGCTGAGAACCTCTCTACTCTAATTTCGGGAGGGCTGCCAATTGCTTCAGCCCTCCAAACGGTGGGAGAAATTGTCGGTAGTACCCGTTATAAAGAAGTTATTTTTGATGCCAGAGATAAAGTCAGAAAAGGGGAGCCGATTTCCTCAGTCCTTGCTCGGGCTCCGGAAGTTTTCCCGCCGGTCTTTGTTCAAATGACCTTAGTTGGGGAAAAAACCGGTACCTTAGATAGCACTTTGATGAATATAGTAAATTTTTACAAAAAAGAGATAGACCGGACTATTGATAACCTTTTGAGTATTTTGGAGCCGGCCTTAATTGTTATTTTAGGAGTGATTGTGGCTGGATTAATGCTGGCAATTTTAGTCCCTCTCTATCAGATGGTCGCCTTCTAAGTTTTCCACATTTTTCTTTTGACTAAAATGTGTTATATTACATTAATATGCCAAGATTTTTTACTAAAAAACAGAGTTTTACCCTCATTGAGCTTTTGGTAGTTCTGGCCATTATTACTCTTTTAATTTCAGTTATTGTGGTTTCTACCGGTCCTTCACGGGAAAAAGCCAAAGATGCTAGGCGTCAGGCTGATATTAGAGAAATTATGAATGCTATGGGAATGTGTTATAGTGACGATGGCCAATATCCTGATATTGCCGTAGATGCTTCAAGTATGGTTACAAATACTTCTATTGCCTCGGGTGTCAAGACCTATCTTTCGCCCTTTCCTAAGGACCCTAATGGTGTAAATTATTATGGAAAGGCCAATGCCGTTACCCCGCCAGCAACCCGCCAGCAATATTGTATTTATGCAGTTTTAGGAGCCATTTCTCCGAGTACTTACTTTTGCGTTTCAGAAAAAGGAGTTAAGTCTTCAACTACTGCTCCTAGTCTAGGAGCCTGTTGCTACTAAAATTTTTTTAAAAATCAAAGGTCGAATTAACAATTAACAATTAATTTACCCCTGTTAAATTTTCGCTTCGCGAAATTATTTAACGGGGCAAGACAATTAACAATGTTACAAATATTTACAAAGAAACATCGAGGTTTTACCTTGATTGAGCTGTTAGTGGTGATAGCTATTATTGGAATTTTAGCCAGTATTGTTTTAGTTTCTCTGGGTGGAGCCCGAACCAAAGCCAAGGATGCGGCTATCAAAGCCAATATGGATTCAATGAGGTTGGCTATGGAAATGTGTTATACAGATAGTGCAACTCTCTCCTATACTGGATGTGATAGTGATTCTTCTTATACTGCTTCTAAAAATGCTGCCGAAGCCCAGATGCCTACTGGCAAGACAATAACAGATGAAATCAATACCGCTGATCCTGCTGGTACGGCCTATTGTATCCAGGCTGAATTAAACGATGCCACGTTTTGGTGCGTAGACAGCATGGGTTATTCCGGAACAGACCATGTTTGCGATGCTGAAACTGCTGACTGTGCCGCTGACATTTAAGGATAGGCAGGAAATAAGACTGATTTAACTGCCCCGTTAGATAATTTTTTACATCTAACGGGGTTTTTTGTTTAGCTTAAAAATGTTAAAATGAAAGAATGGAAATTTTATTTTATATTTTTGTTTTCTTTTTTGGTTTGACAGTCGGTTCTTTTTTAAATTCGATAATCTATCGTCTTCAGATTGGCGAAAGTTTTTTAATCAGCCGTTCCTATTGTCCTCATTGTAGACATCAATTATCCTGGCGAGATTTAATTCCCCTTTTAAGCTTCCTAATTTTAAGAGGAAAATGCCGCTATTGCCAAAAACCAATTTCCTGGCAATACCTCTTAGTAGAATTAACCACAGCAATTTTATTTCTCTCATTTTTCATTTTTCATTTTTCATTTTTCATTTTTATCATTGCCTGCTTTCTAATCATAATTTTCGTTTATGACCTAAAATATTACCTCATTCCAGATAAAATAATTTACCCAGCCGTTGCCACAGCTCTTTTATATAATATTCTTTATTCATACTTCGTACTTCATACTTCATACCCTTTCATACTAAATACTATCTATGCTGCTTTTGGGGCAGCAGCTTTCTTTTGGATAATAGTCTTAATTTCCCGTGGTAAATGGATGGGAACAGGAGATATAAAGCTTGCTTTTTTTATCGGTCTATTTCTTGGCTGGCCAAATATTTTAGTTGCTCTATTCTTAGCTTTTTTCATCGGCGCTATAATAGGATTAGGATTAATAGCCAGCCACAAAAAAAGTCTTCGCTCAGAGGTGCCTTTCGGCCCATTCTTAGCGGTAAGCACCCTTATTGCCCTTTTTTGGGGCCAAAATATTATTAATTGGTACTTAAACTTTTGCGTTGGCCTATGAGTCAAAAAGCTTTTACCCTTTTAGAAATAACAGTGGTGGTTGCCATTATCGGCTTGCTGTCGGTTATTGTTTTGGCTAACTATCGGGGGGGAGAAAAACAGTCTGCTCTTTTGCGTTCAACTCATAGATTAGCTCAAGATTTGAGGCGAGCTGAGGAAATGGCAATATCTTCCCGGAAAACGCCAGAGGGATGCGAACAAGTTGAAGAAGGAGTTTTTTCCAAAGGAGGGTACGGCATTCATTTTGAAAAAGATTCTGACTCCTATGTTCTGTTTGCTGATTGCGATGGTGAGGGTGATTACGATGATTCGGGGAGCGCCTTCTATTGTAAGGAGGGAGAAAATGGAGCTGAGCCCGGACTTGGTAATTCCCTCAATGAAATAATTGAAGAGATTTCCTTAGAAGAAGGAATTAAAATAAGCAATCTTTCCCCTATTTCTTTAGAAAATACTCTTGATATTACTTTTATTCCTCCTGACCCCGAGATAAAGATTACCGAAGGAGGGAATGAAGCCGAAATAACTCTTTGTCTAAAAGATAATGAGAATATAAGCAGAACTATTACTGTCAATAAAGCCGGTCTAATCGACACTCACTAATATGAAAAGTTTCACCTTATTAGAAGTAATTTTAGCCATTACTGTTTTAACCATAGCAGTGGGGGGTTCTTTTGCCTTAATTTCCCAAACCATTGCTTCAGTTTCAGCGGTTCAATCAAAATTAACCGCTTCGTATCTGACTCAAGAGGGGATTGAGCTCGTTAAAAACATTCGGGATAATAATTGGCTCAAAGGAGAAAATTGGGATGAAGGATTAGGAAAAGAAACAGGAGAAATATATTATTATGAGGCAGATTATAATGATTTAAGTTTAGCCGAATGTTCTTCTCCTTGCGATTATGACCATGATTATAATCTTCATTTTCTAAAAATCCCAGACCAAGGATTTTATAACTACGATTTAGGCGACCCTACGATTTTTAAGAGAAAAATTACTATTTCCGATAAAGAAGATTTAGATAAAGACCCTGAAAAAGACCCCGAAGAAAAACCAGATCGCCTGAAAGTTTCGGTTGAAGTCCTCTGGAAAGAAAAGGGAAAAACCCAGTCAATCATTGCCCAAGAATATTTATATAACTGGACAAAACATGAATAAATCTTACACTCTAATTGAAGTTTTAGTAGCGGTTAGCATTTTTACCATAATAATTGCTGCTCCCACTGGTTTTTTGGTTGGTTCTCTTAAAGGACAGCAAAAAGTCCTGGCTTCCCAAAAACTTTTAGATAACACTTCTTATACTTTAGAATACATGAGTCGGGCTCTAAGAATGGCAAAGAAAGAGCTCTCGACCGAGCTTGCTGCCGCTTGTCTCCTTGATAATAGCAATATTCTTTACGGTCATAATTACCAAATCACTCAAGGAGGAAATGGTTTAAGGTTTATAAGTTACGAAGAAGAATGCCAGGAATTTTTTTTGGAAAACGGCACTCTAAAAGAAAGCAAAGATGGAGCGATAAATAGTTTAACTTCGGATGATTTGGAAGTAATTTCTTTTAAAATTGGCCCCGATGATAGTTGGGACCAGAATGACAATGACCAACCCCGAGTAACCCTCTTTTTAGAAATAAAAGGGGGGAAGGGTCAAATGGAGGAAACCCGACCCCTAATAAAAATTCAAACTACCGTTTCTCAAAGAAACCTCGATGTCCAATACTAATCCCATAATTCATAATTCATGATTCATAATTCACAAAAGGGTATTTCGCTTTTATTTATAGTTTTAATTACTAGTTTGATTTTAGCGATTGGTTTGGGAATTAGTTCTCTTCTAATCCAAGAAATGAGGATAATGGGCGAGATTGGTTATTCCGTAATTGCTTTTTACGCTGCTGATAATGGAATTGAAGCTGCTCTCTACGATCTTTACCAGTCTGAATCTCCAATCCCTACTCATTCCTATTTATCTGATGATGCTGATTTGGGAAATGCTCAT
>Ga0307432_1000489_pt1 | contig 29607 bp, 24 predicted proteins | sample SalMarWE160150MG_FD_202158 | JGI IMG/M metagenome (GOLD analysis project Ga0307432, IMG submission 202158) | Salt marsh sediment microbial communities from the Plum Island Ecosystem LTER, Massachusetts, United States - WE1603-150 | ecosystem: Environmental > Aquatic > Marine > Intertidal zone >...
TTCTCTCGCTATAGAAAGACCGGGAATTTTCTTGAGATAGGTTGTAATGTCGGTGCGGTTCTCAACGTAGCACGTGACATGGGCTGGAATGTTAAAGGAGTTGATATTTCACAGGCGGCAAGCTCCCACGCAAGGCAGGAATTAGGACTCGATGTCTTTACTGGTACTGTGGAGGCAGCTGGTTTTCCAGAGGACTATTTCGATGTTGTTTTCACAGAGGCCACACTAGAGCACATTCGCCATCCACTCTCAACTTTGAAGGAATGCCGACGCATTCTGCGCCCCGGTGGGGTCTTCTATGCGGATACAGTTAATTGGGACAGCTACACGAGGCGATTGCTGGGAGTCCATTGGAAGTACTTGGGTCCGGCAAGCCATGTCCACTTATACACTCCTAAAAATGTTCTCTCGTTATGTCAACACGCCGGGCTAGAACACGTCAAGACCTGGGCGACAGGAGTAAGAGTCACACCACGTGCACCCACCAGTTTCAAAACACCGTGGCACTGGCATTTCCTTAAAGGTCCACTTTCTTTCTTGACCAGACTGACTAAGAAAGGGGACCACATAGAGTTTCTTGCCGGAAAGCCGTTAATTTAGAACCCATAACAGGACCTTTTTAATAGTCACCCAAAGCAAAGTCAGAAAGCTGTGAAAAAAGCTACTTTATCAGATTCCATTGCCTCTGGTATTACAATCAATCACGTAAACCATTCAAAGAAGTTTGGTTAACTACTGGCCACATGTTAAAGTTTTCCTAAGATCTTTCGTTTTAATTTCTTAAAAGACCATCGAAAGCCAATTGACTTACCCGCTTCTGCAATGGGTTCAGATTTGGGCATCTGGGCTTTCCACTTCGCTGGCTTACGCGAGGCAACAAACAACAGGTAAATCGCTGCGTTTCCGGACTTGCTTTCAGCTTCATAAACCACATCCAGCCCATTTTCTTCAAACATAGTGCGCAGACACGAAGGAGTAAAACGCCAATAGTCTTTGAAAGATTCTGTTTCATGTTGCATTTGCGAAAACGGAACAACAATAATGACGATGTCTTTGCTCATTTCACACAAATTCTTGAAGGCTTTTCTGACATCGTATATGTGTTCGAGAGTGGTGTGGTTGAAGACAACATCGAAGCGACGATATAACTGCTTCGGCAGCTCACTGGTTAGGTCGAGGAAATACTCATTTTCGCGCCCTTGGTAACCACGCACGCCACTGTAATTGGTATAATAGTATCTTGATGCCTTTGAAAAGTAATTTTTATAATGTCCCCCCTCTTTGTCTCGGTCATCCCATGCAGAGACATTGACGACCTCACCGGTGAAAAGCGGTGCTATTAGTTTGATCTCACGGTTAGACCATAGCCGGGCAATCCTAAACTGTCTGTCAACTCCCATAATCATCTTTTTAAAATTTCTCGTCTCGTTATGTCTCGTTGGACAAACAGATTCCTTGTTCCCACCGGTCGCGGAGATCGACTCTCATCCACGCAATCCAATTGGTTCCCGCCCCCCAGAACAGTCCGAGTTAAGTGCCTGGCATTTGCCAATGTTATAATTAAAATAGTAATCGCCATTTATTTTTCCCGATCCACTCGTTGCAGGCTCTCTGTGTAGGCGCCTTGTGCGCCTGCGAAAATATCTGGGAGGTGTCTGGACGTAACCTGTGGTCCCGCAGTGGATATCAATGAGTTCTTTCGCCGGTTAAAATGAAACATCTGGGTATTCTTCGCAAAAAATCCCGGATCAATAATTATGATCGTGTTCAGAAACGCTTTGTATTCTGTCTGACGCTTGGATTATTTTCTATATTTAATTACAAATGTCCAGACATGATTTGCTGGTTTTTCAGATGAGATTTGAGGGATCGTACTGTTAAGAAAATTAAAAAAGCTAAATGATGGAGTGAGTCAACGGCTTTCGCTATGCACGAGATTTTTGGTTTTTGCTCCACCCGGGATAACGCTGTCATCCTGCCTGCGACCGACTATACTACATCCCGAAGATTTGCTGCCTCTTGAGTGCGTATCCTTGCTCTTGCTTCCTGAGCCAGTGCTTTGTATTCAGCAGCTCCGACACTGTTAGGGGCATAAGTCAAAACTGTCTCACCGGCACCCGGCGCTTCAGCCAGCGTTACAGTCCTGTGAATGACGGTGTCGAACACGAGGCTGCCGAAAAATTCTCTCATACCTCGTTGTACTTGTCTGCTAAGGATCGTTCTGGTTTCGACAAGAGTAAGTAGCAGCCCCAAGGGCTTTACAGAACAAGGGTAAAAGCGGTCTCTTAGCACCTGGATAGTTTTCAGCAGCCGCTTCAGTCCCTCTAATGCAAAGAAGTGGACCTGCACAGGGACGATTACGTCTGTGCTGGCTACAAGAGCGTTGAGCATTAGCAACCCCAGCGATGGCGGACAGTCAATAATACACATTTCATATCGATCAGCTACTGTTCTAAGCTGTTCGCTCAACACTAACTCTTTGCCCAATGCTCCGCGCAGATCCAATTCAGCTCCTGCGAGTAAGATATTGCTCGGTGCCAGGTCGAGTCTTTCAACGTTTGTCTGTATTATGACATATGGCATCGGAGTCTGTGCATTGGTCATTGCATCGTAGACCGTCTTGGCCAGGTCGTTAGGATCATATCCTAATCCTAAGGTGGCATGTGACTGTGGATCGAGGTCAATAAGCAAAACTCGATATCCAAGCGCAGCGAAAGCTGCTGCAGTGTTGATTGCAGTGGTTGTTTTACCACAGCCGCCTTTCTGATTTCCTACCGCTACTGTTCTCATTTTGCTTCGAGAGACCGACCAGTGGGGCAATAAAGTCGGCTCTAAATAGTGCCGTCACGCAGGGGCAACTGTCACATGTAACGCAGAGATCTCTGCTAAGTTTTTTGTTTGTATTTACACTCAGAATATGCCAGTATCTGCGGTAAATTGTATCTTGGTTCCACACAAGATTCACAGAATAACGAAACGTATGCTCTGTTTCCTGCATCTTGATTTAACTCGTGGTCGTTAAAGATACATCCGCAATGGCAACGGTCATTATATAATTTTCAGGGCTACAAATCAAGGAAAAAACAGGCCGTAGGTGACAGATGTACCTATATGGATAGTTCGGGAATATTTGCCCTTGACGGACAAAATCACCACAGCTAATATGGCTCCGACCGTATGGGTTGCTATGGATTGTGGCTAAGAGATTGTCTCAAGATTGTTATCCTAAGCAAAATGGAAAGTCCGGCCAGCCGCGAACAAGAAAGTGCTTGTCTGCCTTTATTGGACTCGGAATAATATTCTGTTTCTTAGGATAGTGTCGAAGATATTTAGGGATAGAATATGATAGTCGACTGCCACACGCACGTTAACTTTGCTGACGAAGGTTTTGAAGCATCTGCACATCTGGAGGCCGCGCAGACAGTGGACGCATGCATCGTGCTTGCCACTGTAGATGGGCCAAGCGAACAAGTAAATAGCAGGCTGTCAGAATATGTTCAAAAACACGCCGAAAAAATGGTCGGCTTTGCTCTTGTTAAGCCTTTGAAAGATGAGGTCGGTGCTGATAATCTAAAAACGCTCGCGGATAAACAGGGCCTCAAGGGGACGGTTCTTTATTGTTCTGCCTGTGGTTTTCATCCTTGCCATAGTAGGGCGATGCTTTTCTACGAATCGGCACAAGAATTGGGTTTGCCGGTGTTCTTTCATAACGGCGATCCGGGTTTTAGCACTGAGGCCGTTTTGGTATATGCGCAGCCATATCTTTTGGATGAAGTAGCCAGGACTTTTCCCAAGTTGAAGATTATCATCGGCACTATGGGTTTTCCTTTTGTTGAACAGACATTATCGCTGGTAGCCAAGCACAGGAATGTGTATGCGGATTTGACGATCCGACCAAGCAATGTTTGGCAGACATACAATATTGTTGTAGCAGCACATGAGCGCGGGGTAATGAACAAGCTTCTATTCGGCAGCGGTTTTCCACACGGCAGCGCAGGTGAGTGCATGGAGACCCTGCTTGGTTTTAACATGCTTTTAGCTGATACGAATCTGCCGACAGTTCCACGAGGTAACATTCGAAGTATAATTGAGCGTAACAGCCTGGAATTGCTGGGAATAAACCGCCGGGACACGGGACAGCAGCAGCATAATACACAACTTTGTGTTCAAGGAGAGCAGGACAAATAAATAGCGATGGCCGAGCTTCTTGAAGAGCAACGGGAAAGCTGGGGGACGCGTGGTGCATTCATTCTGGCAGCGGTTGGATCGGCGGTAGGTCTGGGTAATCTCTGGAGATTTCCATACGAGCTGTATGACCACGGGGGAGGTGCATTTCTGATTCCATATATCATCGCGGTCTTTGTAATCGGTGTGCCAATGCTCATCCTTGAGTTCAGCCTGGGACATTTCACGCAACGGGCCGCGCCTGATGCCTTTGCTCGCAGCCATCGGAGGCTGGAATTCGTCGGCTGGTGGAGCATTATTTTAGGATTTATAATTGTTACGTTTTACACAGTTGTTCTGGCATATTGCTTTAGCTTTTTGTGCTTTAGTGTGCAGGGGATTCTGAGCGGTGGAGAGCTACCGTGGGCGGGAGAAGGACTTGAAGGTGTAAAAAACGCAGAGGAGTTTTTTCTTGAGACCTATCTTGGGCGCATACCTGGTCCAAGACTTGGTTCGGTGCGGTGGAACATCTTTTGGCCTTTGGTGGCGACATGGTTGGTAATGTATCTTTGTATATTCAGAGGCGTTAAGCTCGTTGGTAAAATCGTATGGCTGACCGTTCCTTTGCCCTGGTTTATGCTGCTGATTCTTACAGTGCGTGGTCTGACACTGCAAGGCAGTATTAGGGGACTGGCGTATTATCTTAATCCCGATTGGTCGGAGCTCACCAAAGCAACCACATGGCGATTTGCATTTGGACAGGCGTTTTTCTCGTTAAGTTTGGCCTTCGGTGGCGTTATGATTACTTATGCGAGCTTTCTTCACCGCAAGAGTGACCTTAATAATAATGCGGCAATTATAGCGTTGTCGGATTTCGCAACCAGTTTTATCGCTGGTCTGGCGGTGTTCGCAACACTGGGCGGCATGGCGTTTGTAACGCAGCAGGCAGGGCATCCGGTCGGTGTGGAGAACGTGGCTGAAGGTGGAGCGTCACTGGCGTTTGTGGCGTTTCCATACGCACTGGCACAGTTGCCATATTCGGCTTGGTTCAGTTTTGTATTCTTTTTTGCGCTTGTAACGCTTGGGATCGACTCCGGGTTTTCTATTACCGAGTCCGTGCTCGCGGCGATCGTGGATAAAACAGGCTGGCGGCGGAGCGTTGTGCTGCCAGTAATGAGTCTCGTAGGGTTTTTCATTGGAATAGTCTATATCACCGAAGGCGGCTTCAATTGGCTTGGAGTTGTTAACGATTTTATTGATGGGACGTGGGGTATAGCTTTTCTTGGACTACTGGAGTGCATTGTGCTTGGTTGGTTGTGGCGGATAGATGTGTTGCGGCGTCACGCCAACGAACGCAGCGACTGGAACTTGGGCAAATGGTGGGATTATCTCATTCGAATCTGCATTCCATTAGTGCTTGGCACATTGTTTTTCTGGAGCCTTTTTGATGATTTGACTCAAGAAGGTGGATTCCTTCACAAGGTGGAAGGTGGCTGGCACTTAACGAACTGCGTTGGTCTGTCAATTATGATTTTGGTTCCCATTATAGCCGTAATTGTGAGTTTGATGAAGGGCCGGATTGATATGGCGGTTCATAATAGGCCTGAGAGCCTTTTGCAGGTCAAGGGACGCATCGCCGGTGTGTTTATTTTGGTTTTGTCTGTGCTTTCCGCTATATGTGTGGCACTTCAGTTCAGGCTGGCAGTGCTTGACCGCAGTAATAAATCTTTGTTGTGGGCGTCGATACTGCCAGCCATCATTGCTGTCATAGGCAGCAATTATCTGTTAAATAAGCATAACGTCTCAACCTCACGGGCTTCGTGGTTCACTCGCTGGGCGGGGATTCTTGGCACTATGGATGTCAGCGGCTTTGTCGCACTGCATTTGATATATTTCACATGCTCAAAGGAGGTTGCGCCAATTGCAGAGGCAGCGCACGTATCACATGAGCAACTTAGCACGGTGTCGTATGTGATCTTGAGTGTTGTTTTGCTATTGATTATTTGCGGTTTCGGGTGGTGTTTCTACCGGGCCTTGACAGCAGCAAGTGCTGCTAACGGAGTTCAAGCTGCTGAACAAAGTGAGCAGCAGTGAACAGCCGATTTTTGCCTACTATGTAGCGCCAGTTGGGGATAATATCTGGGAGGGTGCGAGTATCCTACTTGGGCTTGAAGCCCTTTATGTCGTTTTTGGTATATTTAGCACAGGCCTTTTCCAGATTCACATCGCTTATATTCGCCAGGGTACATAGCCAGGCAAAAACATCAGCAAATTCTTCATGTTTGTTCTTTTGATCATTTGAGGCAAGTGCCGTGGCGAGTTCTCCAACCTCTTCGATGAACCACAAGAATGTAGCTGGTACGCCTCTTTTTTGGTCTCGCCTTTTGTATTTATGGGCGATCAGTTGTTGAAATTCGCTGATTTGCATACAAAAAGAGCACAAAAAAACCATAGTAGCTCATTGATATTTTGTGGATTACGCACTTAGCCCTTTTTCTGTGGGCTGTATCCTATTTTCTGCCCTACAACAGGTTCGAGAGCTTGGTTTTCTGGAAGGTGCTTCTGGCCTGAGCGACTGCTTTTTCATAGACTTTTTCAGCTCGAATGCTGAATCTTTCGCCGCCTGTTTGCTCAGCCAAGTTCAATTCGCCAGTCATTGGGCCATCAACAGTCTCGATAATCTGCAGCATAGCAATCTTACTTGCCGGTCTGGCCAGGCAGAAACCGCCGCGAGGACCCCTTTTACTGCGAAGAACATTTGCTTTGACCAACTGTTGTAATATCTTTAGCAGGTACTCCAAGGGTATGTTATACTCCTTTGAGATGGTTTGGGATAAAACAATGCCTTTACTCTGATGCTTGGCAATATAACCGACTGCCAGCAGTGCATATCCTGTGGATCTGCTGATTCTCATTTTAACCTCCTTTAAAAAGGCCTGTAATTTGACTATTTTACTGTCCGTTGTTCTCGGCTGCGCATCGGTAGAAAAAAGCCTAAGGAGTTAACGAGGCCGAGACTAATAACTCAACGCATATAACTGCGAATCGGAGATATTTTGTGTTTTGACCTACGCTTGCTTTGCTGTTTGCTATCCTTCCCCCTTTAGACTTCAAGTTATTAACTAAGGACTATTTAAGCCTTATTCATAAAGTATATGTTTCGACATTATACCCTAATTGCCTAAACACCATAAACAAAGGTTTACTTCCTATCGATTATGATGCCAAAAAGTTTAAGATATATGATTGAAGACTCCAAGAAGCAATATTATCCTTTCTCTATTCCAAATTGCAAGAGTTTTCTAAGTAAATACAGAAAATTTACAAATTTCCTGGTAATTGCATTTGTGGTTATTAGGGGTTTTCAGGGAGAAATTCCGAGAATAAAAAATTTAGGTCCTCAAAAAACTTGACATCGAAAGTTTTTCGAAATAGGATTTTTGTCGATATAAATAATTCTATGTAGGAGTATACTATGGCTGCAGTTGAGCCGAGAATCCAGGTTGAGTATAGTGAGAATGCAACAATAGTGACGTTTACCGATGAAAAAATTCTCGAAGAACAGGATATTCAGGCGCTTCAGAACTCTATAATGTCAGTTGTTGAGCAGACTGAGCAGATCAATTTGATTTTGGATTTTTCTACTGTTCGGTTCATGTCCTCTGCTGTTTTGGGGTTTTTAATTAGGCTCAGCAAGCGTCTTTACGAGCATGATGGGCTGCTCGGACTGTGTAACATAGATTCAAAAATATACGAAGTTTTCAAAATAACAAGGCTGACCAAGGTTTTTGATATCTACGATGATGTGAAAAGTGCGACCAAAAATCTTGCCGATAGGCGGCGGTAGATGCTTATAGAACAGGAGGAATCTAAGAAATAGCGTAGTTCACTATGCCAAAAATGCGATCTCGCCAATTAACCGGGTGAGGTCACTTTGGTGTATTTTGGACTTCTTAATCTGCAATAGGGTGTTTGTTCATGGCCGCAGAGGTGCCAATTAACAGTTCGCTTGTTGTTGAAAGCAAGCCCTCCGCTATTGTTGATGTATGCGGACGAATTCTTTTGAACCTGGAAGGTAACAGCTTCAGCCAGGATGATATCTTTGCTGTGCACTTGGCTGTTGAAGAGGCTTTTCTGAATGCAATCAAGCATGGAAACAAGATGGATCCAAACAAAAAGGTCAAAATCGACTATTCTGTATGTCCGGACAAAGTCGAGATATCTCTGACAGATCAGGGCGAAGGATTTGATCCTGATGTCATACCTGATCCACGGATTGGCAAGAACCTTTTCAAGCCAGAGGGAAGAGGATTGTTTCTCATAAATTCCTATATGGACGTAGTCAAGTTCAACGAGCGAGGTAATTGCGTCTACATGGTCAGATACAAAGAGAAGCCACATTTAATGCAAGACAGAGCGGAGACATAACTCGCTATATAATCTGCGGTGCAGGATAGCGGACGGAGCTGAATAGACAGGATGATGTTTAAGATAGGCACTTTATTGTTGGCCCTTTGGGTTATTTTGGGGGGCTGTGTTTACTATGACGAACCGGCACCTCAGATTGTGCATGGCCCCACAGACTCCAAAGGTACTCTTATCCTGCCGAGCACTATGCAGCCGAGGAGAACAAGCACGGCCTTTGCCCGAGGTATTCCAAGAGACTGGTTACCACCAGAAGAGTTGGAGAAAAGCTGGACAGCTATTGTAATACATCACTCGGGCACAACGGAAGGCAACTCGGCCATATTTGACAAGTGGCACCGAGAAGGCAACCACTGGGAGGGCATAGGTTACGACTTTGTTATAGGCAATGGAACAGGCAGTGGCAACGGAGAAGTGGAGGTTACATTTCGCTGGCTTCAGCAACGAACGGGAGCGCATTGCAAGACACCCGACAACTGGGCTAATTTGAATGCAGTGGGAATTTGCCTCGTGGGCGATTTCAACCACAGCTCGCCTACACAGCGACAGATGGAGTCTCTTGTTAAATTGATACGTTTTTTACAGCGTAGATACAATATTCCAAAGAGTCACATTTACGGCCACAATACGACCCCTGGGGCGCGTGTAACTGACTGCCCCGGTCACAAGTTTCCGATGGCCGAGTTGAAATCGATGCTTGATGTCTGAACTTCTGTTTCCCCCCGCATAAAAGGCAGTTGGTTCTGTCCTATAAACCTAATTCTACAGTAAGCGGTTTTCTTTTTTCTGTACTATTACGCTAAAATCTCCTTTATTCCCATAACAATAGGAAAGTCGGTGTAAAATTATACCGACATTTTCTATGTTGATATTGTTATGATGAAGCAATAAGGAGCGAGTTAGATGGGTGTGTACGAATCAGTGCTTTCACCAAGTTGTGTGCTAAATGAGCAGCTTGCACGTCAGATTTTCGGTGTGCTGCCGGAACATGGACCTATCGTGATATTTTTAGATAGAGACAGCAACTGCTGGCCCAGCAATTCTGAAGAATTTTTAAAGTTAGAGATAAGCGAATCTTTCATCAAAGAACTCTGCTCCAGAATTGACGATGGTGTTGAACCGGTCATAACCCAGGTGTGTGATACCTGTATTGCTGCAGCTCAACTGGCTACCGAGCATACTAATTGTGGTTATGTAATCATTGCCTTACCGCGATATACGTCTGAATCCGCGCTGGTCAACATCGGTTTGATTGAGACATTGCTAAATCAAATCACTTTGATTGTCAGACTGGTTGAAAAAAATAGGCTCCTTTGCGAACATCAGGTGAGGCAATATAACATTTACGGCAGAAACGTGGTGTCCTCAAATTGAGGACATCTCAATAGTCTGGTAAAAAGTCTTACGTTGCTTATCTACCTTTTCCTTTTTCATATCATCTCCCACGCTGTGCATTTGGTTTTTGGATTGCGTATGTCGAGCCAAGTGCTATAATGCTGCTATTGGACAGTGTATTTCTTGCGTAAGACAGTCGTGTAGGTTCAGATTGAGGGAAAAATTGAAGTTCCAGGTTTTCAACAAAGGTAGGGTTGTTGATAGATTCAAGTTATACGGTGCTTATCTTTTTGGGACCGACGGTATAAGCATTCGACGGGTAAAGATTGTATTCAAAGACGGTTTTATCGAGTGCAGGAAACCAAATCTGGAAACGGCCGGCTTAGCTTTATTATGGCCTATTGAAGGTTTTGGAAAGGTGCTTTTACCGACAACCTGTCTGCCGGAAAGGAATCATCCGTACAATTTGAACGTGGAAATAGCCCGAGCCAGGCTGATGCAGGTCATTAATAAGCGAGAAGATTGGTCGTTTTTTGATGGCATAGAGGATTTAGAGGATACTATAAAACAAGCCCAGCGGTTGTTTGTCGAAGCAGTGCAGAACATCGCAGATGCGTCACTCGCATCGAAATTAGCTGACGAATCGCTGAAAAAAGCGATTATTTTTTCAGAAAAACTGGCGCTAAGGCAGGCAGATATGCTTTTTGGCGCCCGTAGTAGAAATCATGGATTTGGCCGAGGGAGCCTCGGCTGCAAAGTGGATCCTGCAAAGATAAACGACTCCAAATATGTTCAGAGACTGTTGGAATTATTCGGCTTTGTGATGATGCCGATCAGATGGTCGGAGATAGAGTCTCACAAAGGAGATTTCAATTTTGAAATGGTTGATGCCTGTTTCGATGTCCTTAGTAAACGAAGGGTTGTTATTGGTGCTGGTCCTTTGCTCTGTTTCTCGAAAGAATATCTACCAAAATGGTTACTGCGTGGTGAAACAGGGTTTGAGAAGATTCGGGAAACAGCGTATCAGTTTGTTTTAAAAGTTGTCTCTCGATACGCTGGTAGTGTTCACAGGTGGTCTGTTATAAGCGGCCTGAACGTTTTTAACCATTTTGGCTTTAGCTTCGAACAGGTTTTAGAAATGACACGTGCGGCAAATATGGCGGTCAAGGCGGCATCCAGCAGGGCCCTGAAGATAATAGAAATGACCAACCCTTGGGGCGAGTACTACGCCGAGGTTCCAGGCAGTATTCCGCCGCTAGTGTATATGGATATGGTTGTGCAGAGCGGAATTAATTTTGACGCATTTGGATTGCAAATGCGATTCGGCAAGGATCAATCCGGCATGCACATAAGAGACATGATGCAAATATCGGCAATTCTTGACTTCTTTGGACCTATAGCTAAGCCCTTGTACGTCACCGATGTGGAAGTTCCCAGTCGAAACGGCGCTGGTCTGTACGATGGCAATGTTGCAGGATTGTGGCACCAACAGTGGAGCCAGGCTGGTCAGAGTAGCTGGCTTGAGCAGTTCTATCGGATAGCTCTGAGTAAACCGTTTGTTGACGCAGTGACATATTCAAACCTTGCTGACAGGTCGGACAGTACCATTGCCGACAGCGGTCTGTTGAGCGATGAGCTTGAGCCCAAAGAATCATTTCATACCTTGAAGAGACTGCAAGAAAATGTCTCTCGTCAGGCAATGAAATAACATATAGTCAGCGATGGTATCAGCGATTTACCCACAGCGAATGGCAGTAGAGCAAGAGAACGTTCAGGTACTTGCGTTTGTCATTAGTATTTGCATGGCTGTAATATTTTCTGTTGGTTTTGTCGTTATGGTTTTTCTCGATTCCGGTCAGTTACATGAGATTCGTCTAGAAGATAAGATAAATCCAAATTATGCGTCGGTGGCAAGTCTTGTGAGATTACCAGGCATCGGTATAGCGCGAGCAGAAGCAATAGTTGCATACCGGCATACTAACGACGGTAATGAAGGACTCGTCTTTCGAAGCTACGATGACTTGCAAAAGGTCAAAGGCATAGGTCCAAAAACAGCGCAAAGCCTAAGCCAGTGGCTGAAGTTTGAATAGCCAATCGCTGTCAGGCCACGTGTTCTTCGATATTGTAGATTTTAGCAGTAGAGCGCGAAAGTCGGCTTAAGATATACTTGGCTGAGTTTGACATGGCTTTTCAGGAAAACGAATCGTTTTACAGAATGACAGACGCTGACGTTCAATCACAAAATGGCATAGAGAATTCTAACGCCGGTATTATACCAGGCATTTTTTTCCCAGTCCTGATACTATTGTTAATTGTATCCCTAACGTTGCCGTTAATCACGCTGGGTAAGCCTGAGCTTGGCAGTCCACACGAAGCGCGCATAGTAGTAACAGGCCGGAATATGGCTGAGTCCGGTGACTGGGTAGTGCCATATTTTAATGGTGCGCTGCGTTTGCAAAAGCCACCGCTACCATACTGGACTATTGCTGTTTTGACTAAAGTTTTTGGACCGTTGGATGAGGGACTATTTCGTCTGCCCTCGGCTCTGATGGGAATGGCAGGCGTGGCATTAACGCTGCTTATCGGACGAATTGTCTTTGGGTGGCAAATTGGTCTTTTGGCGGCACTTATCCAGGCTCTCACGCTAAAGTACGTGATTGAGTCCCGCCTAGCGAGAGTAGATATCTATCTGACGTTCTGGGTGCTAATGTGTCTGCTGATGCTATCGATTATTTTTTTCGGTAGAAAGCGCCGCGACTGGCTATGGCCTATTGTCTGGACGGCGATTGCAATGGGTTTTTTATCCAAGTGGCTTGCGGTATTCATTTTCGTGATACCGCCAATGTTGTATGGGCTATGGATTCGTCCGGAGCGCCGACCTCGCCTTGGCTGGCATTTACTTGGTGTGTGTGTTTTTGCGATGTTGGTCGTGTCATGGATTGTGCTTCTTGTTGACAGGTTGGATTGGCAGACCGTCCACGCTGGCTGGGCACGCGAGGTAAGCGACAATATTACTTCGCCAGTACACCGGGCAAACCATGGCTTTTTTCATTACATTTCGCAGCTTTTTGTCCTTGTGTTTCCGTGGTCTGCACTGATTCCGGTGGCGTTGACCATCCCATTCTGGCCTCAGTGTAAAACTGAAAAACAAAAACTTCTATGGTTTGCTTGGATTGCTTTTTTTACGGTTTTAATATTGTCATTAGTCAGTAAAAAAAAGGCGGATTATCTTTTGCCGATTGTGCCGGTGATCGCAATACTTGGAGCTAAGGCCTGGGTAACTATGACAGGTGAGATTGCACCTGCTCGAATTGAGCAAAGTGGACGCTGGCGATGTGCGCTTGGCGTGATTCAGTCTCTTATTTTTGTCGTGGCTGGAGCTGTGGTTTTTTTGTATTGCTTTTTTGACCGCGAGCTGCAGCGGTACGCTGCAATTGTCACATGTGGTTTGAGCCTTATGGGTTCAGGGATTTTAGCCGGATATTTTATCTGCCGGTGCAATGGCTGGCGGGCAATAGTGACGTTGTTCGCGGGGACGGTTGTTTTCAGTTATGTGCTTTTCGGGTATTTTCTGCCTCATGAAACAAGGATTTCCTCCGCTGATTTTGCAAGAGGCATAGCAGATGTAATCAGCAAGGCGCCGCTGGTATATTTTCGCGACCGTGATGACTCTCTTGTCTATCACCTGCAGCGGGAAGTGCCGTGTGTGAAGAATCTGGAGCAGCTGCAGCGCACGGTTGCTGAGAATCCTGGGACTTTTGTTCTTGTGCAGGATAAGTATCTCGATGAGGCTCGTCAGGTTGTCGGGCACATTATATTGCACCATCCGAGATTTCGAGATGTCTCATTACCTTTACCGGGTAGGCAGAACGAGGCACTTGATGTTTATTTGCTGTCCCACAATGATGTAGGTGAGCCGATAAGAGAATTTGCCGGGCTGTCTCCTGAGCCGCCGGACTGGTTAAGCGTAGGGAACCTTTGGTTGGCGTTTGGATTTCTGGCTCAGGCAATGTTTTTTGGACGGTTTCTTTTACAGTGGATTGTTTCTGAGCGGGAGAGAAAATCTGTTATACCGGTTGGGTTTTGGTGGTTGAGTTTAACAGGTGGAATAATGCTTTTTAGTTACGCGGTTCACCGCAGAGATCCGGTTTTCATAGTAGGCCAGGCTATGGGCGTCCTGATTTATCTACGGAATCTATACTTTATCTACCTCAAACGTCCTAAGAGAAAAACTGAGGCAATTTAACAAGATAAGGTGTTTGTGGTCATGAATGCAGCGGCATCAGGAAAAAAGGCTGTTGACATATCAGTGATTATTCCTGCGTACAACGAGGAGCAGAATATCGCACCGCTTACGGATCGGCTTGCGGAGGTGTTTGAACCAATGGGCCGACCGTTCGAGGTGGTAATGGTTGATGACGGCAGCATTGATAGAACACTGAAGCTTCTTGAGCAACATAAGCAGTCTAAACCATGGCTGCGGGTAATTGCCCTTGAGCATCACCGTGGGCAGACATGCGCCATGGCTGCCGGCTTTGAAACTGCTCGTGGGGCGGTTATTGCGACACTTGATGCCGATCTGCAAAACGACCCGGCGGAGATTCCGCGTTTGATAGAGATGCTCAACAACGAGTGTGACGCTGTGGTCGGATGGCGAGTCAAGCGGCAAGACCCGTGGTTACGGCGGGTGTCCACCCGAATAGCTAACTCAGTGCGGAACAGACTATCAGGCGAGTCAATTCACGACTCGGCATGTTCGTTGAAAGTTTACAAAAGAGCATGTTTGGATGGGCTAACTCTTTATGAGGGGATGCACCGGTTTATGCCGACACTGGTAAAGATGCGTGGCTTTAATGTTATTGAAGTTCCGGTGTCGCATCATCCTCGGCGTGCGGGTCAGGCCAAGTACGGCGTATTGAATCGCGTTTTTCGAGCTTTTGTTGATCTGCTTGTCGTGCGATGGATGAAAAGACGATCTATTAACTACAGTGCTCGTGAACTCTGACTTGAGCTGCAAGCCTAAAGCCGGTATTGTATGTAGAGAAAAGGACAATGGCCTGGTAGGTGAGGATGACATAGGAATAATTAGCTCAAAAGAAAAAATATGGATGATTGGGATATCAATAAGCCGCTTGGGCAATGTTATGGCACCGGCCGAAAGATAGAGTACGGCGAAGAGTATTTCGGTGCGCTGGTTGAAACAGAAGAAGGATTTGAACGCAGAGATTTCAGCGCTGAATTCTGGGAGCATGAGAAACCGAATGTTTTCTGCTACTGGAAGAGTAAGCTTCCACACCCCGATCAGAAAAAACAGGTGTTCGTTGACGATGATATGCTGATGGCCTTTTTTGAAAGGTTGGCGGAAGAGACTGAACAGGAGAGGATAGATTTTCGGTTCGTGCTTGCTTTGGTCCTGATGCGTAAAAGGCGTCTCAAATACGATTCTACGAGATTGGAAGATGGAGAAGAGATATGGTGGTTGCGAATTGTGGGTGGTAAGGAAATTGTAGAGGTTGTAAATCCTCATCTCGAAGAGGAGCAAATTGAGCAGCTCTCATCACAGATCGGTCAGATACTGCAAACGGATTTATAAAACATGTCTTATCGACAAATCAAAAACAGATTGACCATTTGCTTGGCCTTAGCGGTGTTGGTTTTAGGCGGTTGCGTAGCAAAGGTACGTGAGCCACTAAGGATATGTCCCGGTAAGGAATCAACGGCCGAGGTCTTGTCTGCTCTAAGAGTACGGTCGCAAAATGCTGTCTCGCTGAGGGCTAATGGTAGTTGTGTGCTCAAATATCATAACGAAAAGGGCAAGCTTAAAAAGAACCGGTTTCCGGTGAAGTTGTGGCTGAATCCGCCGGATGAAATCTATATGCAGGGAGACGTTGCATTTGACCCGAAAGCAATCATTCTTGGCTCGAACGAGCAGGAGTTCTGGCTGACGATAAGGCTCAAGGACGTTAGTAGCTACTGGTGGGGTAGATGCGGCGACGAAAACTATTCTGAGGTCCTTATAATCAGCCCTGAGGCGGTTCTTGAGTCCCTCGGTATCCCAACCATTTCCGCTGGCGATAGCTATGTGGAAAACTGGTCTATAGCAAAGGAGGGCGCCTTTGACGTTCTGACTCGGCATGATGACGATGGGCATGTGGTTCAAAGGATGTATATATATTGTTGCGATTATCTGGTTAGGAAAATCGAGTTTTTCGACGTTTATGGTCAGGTGACAGTCGTTGCTGAAATGGGCGAATATGAGCAAGTTTCCGAGGATTTCTACATGCCAGCCGAGGTAAACATAATTCGGTTAGAGTCGAAGGATGTACGAGATTCTCTCAAAATAACTCTACGCTCGATAAGAATAGTGAACTTCACTGAAAAACAACGTAATCGACTTTTTACTCGTCCCGAGCCCAGAGGCTTCCGGCACGTTTACAAAATCAGCGGTGGTGATAGTGTCGAGATTGTACGATAGGCTTGTTGAGGAACACTTTATGTCTCGACTACCTCTAAAAGAAAGAATCAGAAAGGGCGTATTTCTGTTGGATGGAGCGATGGGCACGGAACTTATTGCGCGTGGAGTTGAAGCCGGAACGTGTAACGATTATCTGAACGTCGAAGCCCCTGATATTGTTATAGATGTTCACAGGTCTTACTTTGAGGCCGGCAGTGACGCGGTTCTGACCAACACATTCGGTGCGAACAAATACGCCTTGGCTCGGCATGGTCTTTCTGAGAGTGTGTCCAAGGTCAACGAGAATGGTGCTAAAATAGCTCGTCAGGCTGCGGGTGAGGATAAGTATGTATTGGGTGACATCGGGCCAAGCGGAGATTTCTTAGAGCCTTTGGGGACATTGAGAGTTGATGACTTAAGAGATACCTTTGCTGAGCAGGCAAAAGCGCTTGAATCTGGCGGCGTCGATGGCTTTATTATCGAGACCATGACGGCTATCGATGAAGTGAGAATCGCAATAGAAGCAGTTAAGTCCGTGAGCGATTTACCCATTCTCGCCTCTATGTCTTTCGATAGGGCGGGGAATGATTTTAGAACAATGATGGGTGTTAATGTCGACTCGGCGGTAGCAGCGATTGCTCCATTAGGCGTCGATGCGGTTGGCTTCAACTGTGGCACATTATCACTTGATAGTTATATTGAGTTGGCAAAAAAGTATGTCTCTGTAATACAGGCTTTGGAAAAGAAACGAGCTACGGGTCATCCATCCTCCGAAGCAGAGCTTCTGCGGAGGACGGGCGAGTCACGAATCACGCTTCTGGCCGAGCCTAATGCTGGTAAGCCTGAGCTAATTGATGGCAAGGCGATTTATAAAGTAACACCTGAAGATTTCGCAGAAGCAGCAGAGAAGATATATTCAACAGGCGTAACTATTATTGGCGGCTGCTGCGGCACCGGCCCGGAACATATTAAAGCAATGGCAGAAAAGTTGAAGAGGAATAACAACTTTTGTTAAATACATTGAGATGTGGTGAACCTATACGTTTAAAAATTTGGCGATTTGCTCGATACTTTTTTCGGTTGCACCTTGGTTTTTTCGGATGACCTCTTGGCCATTCTTCGCGATCCGCGCAGCGAAGTCCGGCTTACGAAGGCACTTCTTTACTGTCTGTAGCAAATCATCTCCATTTTCTACCATAATTGCGCCTTCGTCGGCTAAAAGTGCATCGACGGTCTGTTTGAAATTAAAAGCGTGCGGACCAAATATCGTGCATTTGCCCAATGCTGCGGCTTCCATCATATCCGAGCCGCCCATCGGGACGAGAGATCGACCAACGAAAATTATCGTTGCCAGCGAATAGAATTTCCGCAAATCGCCCATCGTATCGCCGAGAATTACTTGTGACTCGTCACTCGTGACCCGTCGCTCGAGGTTTGATTGTTGATTACTGAAACTGCTATTCCGTTCTCCGCCTTCCGTCCTCTGTTTTCTGTCTTCTGTCTCCTGTCTTCTGTCTTCTGCCTTAACACCGCTATATCTAATAAGCTCTAAGCCGGTCTGTTTTATCAGCACGGCAACTTCATCGAATCTTTCAGGCTTGCGCGGTACGATCGCAAGTCGCAGGTCGCTGAACTCATCCTGCTGCTTTAGCTGTTTATAAACATCCAGCAATATCTTTTCCTCGTCGTTCCCAGTTCCACCTGCGACCCATAGTCTTTCCTTGCCGAGACTAAATTTTGCAGCGAGAGCATCAGCACCTTCAACTTTGTCTGTGATTTGGGCTGTGTCGTATTTCAATGAGCCTGTGACAATGACTCTGTCAGCAGGGCAGCCAAGCTCTATGAAACGCCTTGCGTATTCGTCTGTCTGTGCGAGAACGAGAGTAACCTTTCTGAAGAATCTCTTGGCGAGGGGCTTTATCTTTTTGTACTGCGAGAAACTCTTGTCGCTGATTCGGCCGTTGACCACGACAACAGGGACGTTCAACTTATGTGCTGTCCAAACGAAATTCGGCCAGACTTCCAGCTCCATGAGTAGGCATATAGTTGGTGTGATTTGAGCGAAGGCCTTACTGATTATGCACGAAAGGTCAAGCGGGAAATAAAATACCTCAAAATCTTTTCCAAACAGAGCATTTGCGCGAGCAAAGCCTGTATCCGTGGTCGAGCTTATCACAATTTCAAAACTTGTCCTCGACTCCGATCGGGGGTCATCGAATCGATTACGAAGATCGTTGACTATAGTTTGTGCTGCGTTGACTTCGCCTACGCTCACTGCGTGGAGCCAGATGCACTTTTTATCCGGATTTCGTCGAGTTATTTTACCGAATCGATGGGCCCAGCCAATCCGGTATCGCTTGTGTTTCAAAATCCTGTATAGAACGACCGGACTAATCGCGGCCCCCGCGAGCAAGTAACACAAATCTGTGAGGTATCTCATCTACGTATCTTTCAAAATGGCCACATCACATGTAGTTGCTAAATAATATGTGCGCAGAGCAACGCTGTCAAACTATTGCCCTAGCGCGAACGGCAAGCGTCTGGGAGAAAGTAGAGAGCAAGGAAATGTTTAGCTGCTGGGGCAATGCCGTTGCCTGAAATCTGCCTTATGGCTCGTCAGTGTTGAGCCAGGCATCGGTAAAAGCCTCCAGGTCTCGGAAGTCTATAACCTCGTCGATATAGAAGTCACAGTAAGAATTCCAGTTTTCATCCAAGACAGTGCTTTGCCAGGCCGCGGCAAAGACGGCAAAGTCAGCTATGTTGACATCATCGTTAAAGTCCAGATCGATGTAAGCATACGGTACCGGGTCTGAAACATGTAGGAAGCTGCCTCCGGAGAATGAGGATTCAAGAATGATGTTTCTGTTCCAGAAGAAGTTCATCCCCAGTACGCCATCCAGCGGTCCACGCTCGGGTGACTCCAAATCCAGCACGACAAAAGGCGCCCGCGAAAACTCAAGTGCACCGCCTAAGGCATTAATTCTCACGTAGTCTATGTAGTAGCCCGGAACATCCTTCTGCAGCCCGCCAATACCACACACTTCAGCCGTGAAGTCAGGCTCAAAAGGCATGTTTAGCTGTGCCGCAACGTTTGAACTAATAATTGAGCTCTGTGCGCCAGTATCAACTAATACCCGTATCGTCTGAATCGGATTTATAGGACTTGGCTCACCCTCCAGAACGTTAATCTCAGCGAAAAAAGAACCACCAAAAGGAATCGAAAGAGGACTCATCGACAGTAGTGTCGGAAACATGGGTGTCTCAAAGTCTTCAAAGTCGGGGTAGTAGTTCGCTGTTGTCATCGGTAGAAGCCCGCTAAGCTCAATTGGGATAAACCTGGTATATTCGGGTATACCAGGATCGTATGGATCGAGAATCTGCACATCAGGTCCCACATAATTCTTGCCTCCAATAGTGACACGCATAGGCCTATCATTGCGAATGACGGTTGTATAGAAGGCGATAAAAGGTGTTCCCACCACCGCACTTACTTCCTCGCCGTTTTCGCAACTTATCTCAGGTGAGACGATCATTGAAACGTTCGTGTGGCCAACAACCTGCATTAGGTCCAAATGGCCATCACTCTGCACAGCTGAAAGACTGCTGGCAAACACGCCTATAGGCTGTGTAAGCAGTGTAGAGATTTGGCCGCCAATGCCACCTATAGGAAATTCGCTTTGTGTGAGGTAAGAGCCTGTTAGCCCCAGTTTCGTCGCAGCTGGTCCCGCTGCGAGGTCGACTACTGAACCCGTATCCAGAATGCCGATTACAAAGTTCTGCTCCGCAGGTGGATTCAGCGGCGAGCCGAGGTATGTGCTTGCAAGCTTGTGCTCAAAGTCAAAATCATCGAAGCTTCGTTTGTTCGAAGTGGTTATGGCTATACGGGGGGAAAATCCCGCCAATGGGGGCTGCGGATAGGGCCCAATACCCGCATCAGCAAACTCCCTCCTATCAGCATCCGAAACTCTCAACGGTGCTGAAATCGAAACAATCTTTACCCCTTTCGATAACCTGAAACCATCAGGCTTGCAAGCTCCCAAAATTCGCCCATTAATGGCCGGTGCTATAACCAGCATGCTCAACAAGATCACCGAGAAGAGGGCGAAACTAACCAGCCTGTGTGAATTCTCTTTTTTCAATTTTACAGGCTCCTATTTCTTACCTATATCTATTATACAAGATTCTACCTTTTCAGGTGCGCGCAAAAGCCAATTCTCTACAGGTTATTAGTACGTGTCCAAGCGAAATTGCCCTTTTCAGTGTCATTAGTGCCATTTGGTATTGATACTGTAACTGCACTTGAAGTATGATTTTCTTCTGATAAAACTATAACAAGCTCTAAAAGCCATCATCATCTTGACGCCTGCACCCTTTTGGCGTACAACATTGGCCAGCCATTCTGTCCCCGTAGCTCAATTGGATAGAGCGTTGGCCTCCGGAGCCAGAGGTTGTGCGTTCGAGTCGCACCGGGGATATTGGAGGAATTGACATCCCCTGAAGGAATTGTGGCAGGACAAACTTATTTCGTTTGTGCGTTCCGTCCAAGTAATTGGTGCATTTCATGTCGGGCCTGTAGCATTAGACCACAGCCTACCGGTCATTAACGGGCACACCAGGCGGCTCTAAAAAGTGAGGTTCTGGTAAGGGCTGGCAGACTTAAAAAAAAATGGAAAAATTATGATTGATAATCAGCATATTGTCGATATAGGGTAAGTTATATTGAGAGTATGAAGCTCTTATCACGAAATTGGGGGTTTTTTAAGGCACGTGTTGAATAGTAGATAACTCTTTCCGATTGCATTAGTCTCTGGCGATTTCGGGCCCATTTGACAGCGGCAAAGATTGTCGAAGGGTTCTGAGAAGTGAAGTTTACCAAGTTAGGCACGTGAGATATAGCAATCAAAGATAGGGTCCATCGAGTTAACTAAAAATAGCTTGTAATAGAAATGGTTTTAATTTGAAAGGGAGTAAGCATGAACGAGAGAAAGCATTTATGTGTCGGTTGGAATCTTTGTTTGGTCGCGGCGGTGAGCATTGCAATGGTGCTCTTTTCTGTTTCGGTTGCTTATGCCTTTGAAAGCAGCGGCACAGAGCACTACAAAATGCTTTCGTCGGTGGAGTACTCCGGCAAGACGCAGTACAAGAATCAAGTGGAGACGTTGTTAACGGTAAGGAAAGACTTTTTGTCAGATGATCAAGTGCAGTACTTCATTTCTTCGAGGGATTTTGACTTGGTCAAAGGCAATCTGAGTTTTGGTCAGGATGCACCGTCTCGGGAACTTTCGTTCATTGTAAATAAGAGAACTAAGCGTCTGTCAACAGAAGAGAGAGAATTGGGGCTTCTTGAAAGGATAAATAACCATTGTGTCCTCTCACTCGGGAAGCAGACAAAAGACAATATCGGAAAAACGTGGAAACAATCCTTCAATTTATCCTCTCTCGGCGGTTCGCTACCGGATAAAATCAAGTTTACCTTAACGGCAATGCCTCTTTCGACAGAAGTCTTTGGAGAGTTGATAGCAGTCAGGGCTTTGTCAGAGCCTTTTACATTCCAGGCTCCCAAGGTACAGGGTGGCCTGGGGGACATCAAGTCGCGGATCAATACGGTTTATCTTTTCGACCCTGAAATAGAGACAGTCTACATGAGCATATCCGTATTCGAGGCAACAGCAAACATAAATGGCTTCAAAGAAAATTTACGGCATGAGGTTGCAACATACAAGTCTAATGCTGCGGGAGAGTCTGTTGACTTGAGCGGTCTGGGTGGAGAGTTTGGTAAGTTTGTCAGAAAGGTAGGCCTCAACAAGAAAAGCATAGATGTTACCAAAAGAGGCCATTTACCTCAGTGGGCTTGCTCAGAAGCTGTGACTGTTGCCGAGGCAAGCTTTGCGTGCGGAGCCATCGCATGTGAAGGAGCGCCAAATCCAGTGGCAACTGTTTTCGTACCTATAGCTCGAACCATCGCAATGCAAAGCTCCGGTGCTCTGCTCTCAATCGGCACAGTCGGTACCGTCAGTGGGGCCTTGGCAGCTAATGTGGTAGGCATCTCGACTGTGAAGATAGCTGTTGCACCTGCTGTCGCTGCTGGGTTAGGTATGAACGCAGGGATCGTGGCTGCAGTTGCCGGAGGCGCTACGGCCATTGCTGTGGCGGGCAGCGAGTCGACGGCTCGCAGTCCATTTACACCTTAGCTATAAGTGTTTCGATGATAATTGTTGTGGTGTGTGGACAACTGACATTCGTTGAATGAGCAACGGTGAAGCTGACAAACATCCGGGAAATATTGAACCTGATGTGGATTAAAGACTATCCGATTGGATAGTCTTTAACCCACATCAGGTTTCGCTTGAAGTCAAGAACCATTATTGTGTCAGTGAAATGTTGCATGCCCAACAGTCCCTCACACTGATCCAAAAGAGGACTGTCATCCGGGAAAACCGAAATGTTTGCATTTCGGATGTCTCTTTGGCCTATTCGCAGTTTTGGAATAACCGCCTTCTTACACGGCAATTGCCCAATGTATGGGTAGAATTCTGTGTCTTTTCTAAGCCTGGCTTTTATGATCTTTTGGCTTAATGTACTCCAAAGTTCCTCACTTATTGCCAGTCCTCTTCCACTGCCTGTGTCGAGTTGGAGTTCTATTTCTTCGCCGGCAACAGGTATTTTGACAAAAAGAAAGGAATTACCGCCAAAGTCTTCCTCAATCGCAAATGAATACTGCGCCCAAAAACCCAAGTCTTTCGGTTCGAAGATTCCATCAAGTGAGAACTCCACTTCCTTGTGCATACTGTCGAACACGATGTAGCTAAATATCCTAAGCGTTGGCACGCCAGCAATAATGGTCTTGTTTTTTGTAATCGGTGAGCCGAATAGTTGGGCTTTTGAGTGCTGAGCTTGATAAAAACATGGCCAATTTAGCAGTGTTATTTCGCCTATTCGCAGGTCAGGAAAGTGGCGTAATGCCGAGCTGGCGGAACCGTCGTTTCGGACTGTAAGAGGATATATTTTAAAATTGTTCTCCAGGATGTGAACGTCGTTAACAACGAGAGCAGGTGATGCTCCTGTGTCTAGGATAACTGGGTATTTCTTTCCTTTTTCAGTCACACCTTCAACTACCATCCAGAGGTTTTTTGAGTAAGAAGGGTGGTATTTAACACGAAAGCTATCTGCTGGTCCGATTTCTTTATGTATTTGGCCGCTATCGTTCCAGTTGCCATTAGCTATAAGCTGCCGTGCTAAGGATGTGTCGTTTTTACTTGTCGTATGGATGTTAGAGCTTTGAAAAAGTCCTGTATTACTCTCCACAGTCGTGGGAACAGGTTGCATCGAACATCCGGTTAACAAGAACGAGACAGAGAATATCGTTTGAAACAAGCGAATGATTTGGCTGCGGTTTTTCAATGAAAATCACCCTTCTCCAAAAAATCCTCGCTGTAATTCGGTGAACCAATAGTCCGTTGATTACTGCAAAGAATCGTGGAAGCTGAATCACCCTGCGAGAATAGCTACCCCCTAACAAATTCAGGCAACATTGTAGCATTCTGCACCTCTGTTGTCAAGAATTTTTTGCTTTTGCTTCAATTGGTTAGGGTCTTTGCGTAGCGCTGCAGTGTGGTCGAAACGTATCCGGTGAGCTGTTTGGTAGTTGTTGGTAGTGTATGCTTGGTTTTTTATGGGCTCTGTGGACAAGTCGCCTATATACATGGCAAGTCAGGGTATAAAGACCTATAAAAAGAGGCTTTTAAATACTAAAAGAGATGCTCACGCTGAGTATTAGTGACATGAAAAGACCGATAAATATATCGTTATCTTGACTGGAATTTTTTATTGACAGAGTTTTAACGTCAAAAAGTGAACATCGTTCGCTATCAAAAGATTATTAAAAAGGCCAATAAAATTAATGCTGTAGAGCCAAGCAAGCCGATAGGGGAAGTCAGAACAAGTGGCGAACATTTGTTACGTACCAGAAATGGGGTTGATAATTGGGGGGATATCAGGTGCAAAATCATTGCATTAGTCTTCATTTGAAGATTGTCTTTGAGTACATGGTTCTACTCTATATGTTGTTTCTAGTTGGATGTGGACCGACTGTCTCACCTCCTGAGGATATTACAAGGTTCAAAAAGGCTGGGCCGATCCGCTCGGAGGAGGACATAGAGGGTATCGCAGATGTCGTTACAGGTATTAAGAGTCAAATCGGTCCTTATCGGGTAATTCCCGGCGATATACTGGAATTCCAAATGCCTGTAGTCTTGCGAGTCATCTCTTCGAACTTGCCGGAGTGGCTGCGCCCAATGTATGGGCGCAACGACATTGAACCTTATCTGGTGAGAGTAAACCGAGCCGGAACAATAGTCCTGCCGATTGTAGGTGAGCTAAATGTTGCCGGCAAAACGTTAGCACAGATAGAGGCACAAGTTATCGATGCGTATTATCCCAAGTACGTTCTTAACCCGCCAATGGTAGTCTGTGAGGTGAAAAAGTATCAGAGGGAAAGTGAGCGTGTTTTCGCTGTATTAGGACTTGTGAACAATTCAGGTGTTTTTCCCTATCCGCCGGACGTTCAATATAACCTGATGGAGGCACTTGCGTTTGCCGGTGGCATGGATATGGTTGCCGATCCACGTTATCTAAAGATATATCGGCAGGATGCAAACGGAGAGGTTACATCAGCCACGTTTGGGGTCGATAGAAAATCCTTGGCTAATGCCTATAGTCTCGTGGTAAAACCGGGGGACCTTATATACGTGGACCATACAGTACGCACGCGTGTCAACAAATTCTTGGCTGAGGTGTTTCACATTACAATCGGTGCAGAAACCCGTTACTCAAGCTATAGATAAGGTTTTATTTTCCGATGGTAAATATGGATAACAACACAGTTGAAAATGAAAATTTAAGCTTAAGGCAGTTGCAAGGAAGCGGCTTACCGGTGGAGGGTTTCATACAAATAGCTATGCGGCATAGGTGGCTTATTCTGTCCACAACAACATTTTTTTTGTTTGTTGCTTTTATTTATATATTGAAAGCTACACCGATCTACACCAGTTCATCCAGAGTATATGTAGAGCAGACTGGCCCGAGAATCATTAACGAGTACGAGGGTTTTATGACTCGATCCAGTAACTATCTTTACACACAGGGAGAGTTGATAAAATCGACCCCTATCGTGATTGATGCGGTAAATGATCCTCAAATGAAAGGGCTCAAAACATTTGCCGGATTGGATAACGTTACCGCCTATATTCGGGGGAACTTGAGCGTCAGTGTCGGAAAAAAAGATGATATCATTACAGTATCATTTGAGTCTCCGTATCCAGACGAAGCAGCTCAAGTTGTTAACTCTGTTGTAGAGTCTTATATACAATATCACTCCACCCGAAAGAGGAGCACAGTCTCCGAGGTTTTAAGGATCCTACAGAAGGAAAAAGTCAGACGAGACGCGGAACTATCGGACAAGTTCAGAGAAATGCTGGAATTTACTCGGGAATATGGAGTTGTATCATTCGACGATAAAGGTGGGAATGTGGTATTTGATAGGTTGAGCAAATTATCTTCGGCGCTGACGGAAGCCCAGTTGACTGCATTGAACACCAAAGCCGACTACGAGGCAGTCAAGAGTATGGCAAGCGAGCCGGCCAAAATCAGGCAGTTTGCCGCAGCGTCGGCTACCGCAGGGATCGGTTTGTTTGTCGGCGACAGAGAGACTGAGTTACGTTCGGAGCTTAGATCGACGGAAATGGAATTGAAAAATGCAAGGTATCATTGTACTGAGGATCATCCTTCGGTCCAGGCAATACACGCTAAAATCGACCGTATAAGGCAAGAACTTGATGAGCAGGCAAGGGAATTCACCAATGCATATGTTGAAGTGATGCGACTTAGGTGGATGGCGGCAAAAGAGAGAGAGGAGGAACTGCAAGAATCTTTTATTGCACAACGTAATGCGGCGCAAGATACTGGTATCAAAGCAGCAGAGTATTCCGTGCTGCATTCAGGATTGAAGAGGGCGGAGAGAATCTGTGAAATTCTTGACGACCGTATCAAAGAACTCAACATCACGGAGGATGTAGGAGCACTTAATATCAGTATCTTGGAAGTTGCGCGTCCTGCGGATGGTCCCTCCCGGCCAGAAAAGGCCCGGATTATGGCGGTGGCTTTGGCGTTGGGCCTGATGGTAGGTGTTGCTATTGCTCTACTTCGCGATTGGATGGACTATCGACTGCGCTCCTCAGAGGAGATATCCGCTGTACTTGGGCTGCCGGTTCTTGGGGTTGTGCCGAGTATGTCAGAGGGTCAGAGAATCATGGGGACTCACGGCCAGAAATTGTGGCTTAGACTTAATTCAATTGCTACTGATATGTCTCGAACGATGCGTAGCAAGCTTAGTGCTGTCATATCCAAGAGCAAAGCTGAGCCCAAGGATGAGACAATTTTAGCACGTGCTGCAGCCCATCGGGCGATGCGCACAACTGTGCGTTGTTATCAGCCCAAGCAAGAGGTAAAAACAGGCACCGTCAACATGGCCCACCCGGATGGTGATAGAAGAACATTGGAGCTGCTCAGTATTGTGGCTCGGGGCCAAAAGGTTCGTTTGAAACCTAAATCTGTTGTAGCTGAAGCTTATCGAACTGTACGTACTGCCGTTTTCTTTGGTGCACCCAAGGGTGAGGCAAAGACTATCCTTGTAACATCGCCGGCCCCTGGTGATGGTAAGAGCACGCTTGTCAGTAATCTTGCAATAGCAATGGCTCAGGCCGGCCAGCGAACACTTGTCCTCGACGGCGATTTTCGCAGACCGGTGCAGCACAAGATATTTGAACTTGGCGAGACAAGGGGACTATCAGGCATACTTGCGGGCACCTATACTATGGATGAGGCAGTACAGCCTGGTCCTGTTGCGGGACTTGACATCTTGTCATGCGGGCCTGAAGTACCCAATCCCTCTGAGTTGCTTAACAGCGATACATTTGCTGAGCTTCTAAAGGCTCTATCTGAAAGGTACGACCGTATCATAATAGATTCGCCACCGGTTGGTCCAGTTGCCGACACCCAGATTCTCGCGGCGAGTTGCGATGTGGTTCTTTTAGTCTTAAGAGCCGAAAAGTCAACAAGAAAAAACAGCCAACATGCACGAGATGGCTTGTTGAGTGTAGGAGGGCGCATACTCGGTGCTATAGTGAATGATGTTCCTACAAAACGAGGGCGATATGGCTACTATTCCAGGTACGACCACTACGGTGGCTATGGCCACTATGGCGGCTATGGTTACTATGGCAGAGGTGAGAAGAGGACTGGATAGAAATGTCCTGCTTTTATATATGTGAATTGTGAGAATACTGCTTTTTTGGGGGCACTTGCTTGAAAGGTTTAGTTGACAAAAACTTTGCTGTGGTTGGAAAGGCCTGTGCTGCAAAAATCAAACCACAGGAGTATATCGACATCCATTGTCACTGTTTGCCAGGCATGGATGATGGGCCGCCTACAAGGAGCGAGGCAATTGAGCTTTGTCGCGGGCTCTTTGATGATGGGATCTGTACCGTCATAGCAACCCCCCACCAACTGGGACGGTTTAGCGATTGCAACGAAGCTGCACAGATCAGAGAAGAAGTTACTGTTCTCAATGAGGAACTAAGAGACAGCAATATTCATCTTAAGATACTGCCGGGCGGAGACGTACGAGTGGACGAACGGATATGCCAGTTGCTCGAGGCTGATAGGGTCATGACTCTTGCAGACGGCGGAAAATACATTCTTCTGGAGCTTCCGCATGAGGTCTTTGTAGATATTGAACCGCTACTTATCGAACTAACATCGCTGGGGGTTCAGCCTATTATTTCGCATCCTGAGCGGCACTTTGCTTTTGTGAAACAGCCCAGGATATTACTTAAATGGTTTGCGTATTCGGCACATTTGCAGCTAACAGCCGGCAGTTTACTTGGTGAATTTGGTGTTCCGGCGCAAAAAGCGGCATGGCAGTTCTTAAATTCAGGCTGGGCTTCACTCGTAGCAACTGATGCGCATGACCTACAGTACCGCAAACCTTGTATGAGTGCTGCTTACTCGCATATCAGTATTAAGCTGGGGGAAAAAATAGCCCGCTTAGTCTGTGTGGAGAATCCATTGAGAATCCTGAATGGCCAAGATATGAGGACGGTTGGCTCCATAGGCACAAGGAAGTGTATCGATGAGACAGTATCGAGCAACCTTTAACAATACGGCGGAGCCTTTAAGCAGGTTCGATATCATTATTGAGTGTCTTCTCATCGGTCTTTTAGCCTTTATGCCCCTTGCATTTGGTGTAGTGCACGCCTGGAGTGAAGAGATTGTCATCGCGCTATCAGGCGCTATTGTGATCTGCTTTCTGCTTAAGCTTATTTTTAATGGTCAGCAAGAGGTAGTGCGCAGTTACGCATACATTCCGGTGTTACTCTTTACGATTGTCGCTGTGATTCAGCTTGTTCCGTTGCCCACCTGGCTTGTAAGTATCATTTCACCCAATACGTCAGCTTTGAAAATAGAGCTCCTAAATGACCTGCCCAACGCTGACGCGGTGCTCAAATCAATGCCCCTTAGTTTCTATCCATATGCCACAGAACATGGCCTTCGGCTGATACTTGTGGTTGGCGGGATATTTGTGGTTGTCCTTAATGTCTTTCGCACCCCGGCTCAAATCAAACGCCTGCTGAAGGCTGCTGCGATTATTGGCGGCGTTATTGCTATTATCACTCTGGCGCAGAACCTTTTCGGGAATGGCAGGATATATTGGTTCATCCACAGCAAGAACAGCAGAGGCTATTCAGGTCCGTTTGTCAACCACAGCCACTACGGTCAGTTTATAAACCTTTCGATTGGAGCAGCAATTGGCTTGGTTGTTGTGAAATTACGCGAGTCATTTGCGGGTAAATCGGTCACGCCGACGGCTGTCTTCGAATATCTGAGCTCCAGTTCTGCAAGGCTCTTATGGTTGTTAGTGTCAGTGATGGGTTTAGGTGCTGCGACGGTCTTTATATCTCTAACACGAGGTGGTATGATTAGTATGCTTATCGCTGCGGCCTTTACTGCCTTAGCCTTTGCCTCGCATCGGTCTTTTCGCAGTCATAGTTGGATAATGGTTGTAATGGCGCTTATGGCGCTAGTGCTTTGTTACATTTCAATTGATGGATATAATTTCTTTAGTTTTATCCGGGCATCCTTAGTGGTGAATCGCCAGTTTACTTTTGCTTCGG
>Ga0307432_1000490_pt1 | contig 29575 bp, 34 predicted proteins | sample SalMarWE160150MG_FD_202158 | JGI IMG/M metagenome (GOLD analysis project Ga0307432, IMG submission 202158) | Salt marsh sediment microbial communities from the Plum Island Ecosystem LTER, Massachusetts, United States - WE1603-150 | ecosystem: Environmental > Aquatic > Marine > Intertidal zone >...
TAAAAGGCAAGCAGAGGAAGAACAGAAAGTTGTGCCGCTAAGGAAATAGCGAAAGATTTTCTTAACCAGAGAGGTAGTCTTTCTAATCTTTTTTCCAGATAAGGGGTAAGATAGATTATTCCTCCCACTGCGATAAAGGAAAGCTGAAAACTGGCGGTGAAAAGAGAAAGGGGACTGAGCGCGAGAATAAAAAGAGCAGCAAGACTAAGGATGACAAAAGGAGAGATATCTCTGTTAATCAATAGACACCCCAGTCCCACCCCTGCCATTAAAGTTGCCCGGAGTACCGGGGCTCGAAGTCCTGTAAGAACCGCATAATATGCCAGGAGAGGTATAACTAAAAGAGAGGTCAATTCAAAGGAAAGTCCCAGGGTCCTGAAAAAAACAAAGAGGATAAAGAAGATCAATCCCACATGTAGACCACTCACTACTAGGATATGGCCTGTACCTGTTTTAAGGAACGTATTTTTAACCTCAGCAGGAAGAGAATCCTTATCTCCCAGCATAATAGCCTTTAAGATAAAAGATTCTGGCTGAGGTAAGAGGTGCTCGATTAATCTCACCATCCGGTCTCGGCTCCTGTAGGCCCACTTCATTAAAGGATTTCCTCGGCCTCTTTTTATGAGCTCTACTTTTCCTGTGCCCAGCTCAACCCAGATTCCCTGATAGGATAAATATTTTTGCCAGTTAAATCCTCCTTCTTTTTCTCCTTTTGGTAAAGTTAGCTTTCCTTCAACCTTGACCTCATCCCCATAATCATAATTCAGCAGAGGAAGATAGCTTATCACCCAGACCTTTCCTTTTACTTCTTTTTCTATTTTCCCTGAACCATTCTCTTTCTCCGCCCCCATCTTCAGGGATCCATTTTTAGAAGCTATTTTCTCTACCTCCATTATAAATCTGATGACTCTTCCCTTTAATTTGGGGCGATTAATCACTTTTCCGGTTATCTGCAATGCCTCTTTAGAAGAGGTAAAGTTGATAATATGAGAAGGAGAATGAGGAAAATAGGAATAGCAAAAATAGAGGCTACCTACCAAAGTGATAAGAGAAAACAAAAGATACGCTACCAAGCTTCTTTTCCTCTTAAGGTAAAAAATAACGGATAAGCCGAACAATAAGAGAAAAGTTAAGTAGAGGGAAAGAAAAGGTAGAGAGAGATACTTTCCTAAGACTATTCCTGCTATGAAGAAAAGGGTAAGTCCAACAATGGGTTTATTCATAATGAGGGGAAATTTTCCTTTTTGCCTGCTCAATAATAGCTTTTCTTTTCACTTCCTGCACCAGAGCCGGCACAACGATTTCTTAGTACGGTAGGTATTTCTTGGGAAACTTTGCCACTATGGTATAATTGGGATCTACCACGTTTCCTACTCGCATCCTGCCAACTTGTGACAGCACCTGTAGAGCCTCCCATTTCTCAAATCCATAATCGGTAACCAACCATTTTATGAGTTCCACGTGAGCAATACGGAGAGCATCCATAAGCGGACGTGCACTACCAGCTACCATGAGATAAGCTGGATTCTCCATTCGAGGCCACTCTGCAGTTTTGTTCTTAATCACTTCCAGCTTCAAGGTCACCTGAGCAGTTGTTTCCAGGGCGACTCCGCAGATCTCTCCGTCTCCCTGGGCCGCATGAACATCCCCGAATGAAAGATGCGCTCCTTTTACCCATATGGGTAGGTAAAGGATTGCGCCTTCTTTTGTCTCCACACAGTCCATATTTCCGCCGTATTCACCTGGAACAAGCGCTGTTTCTACACGTCCAAATCGGGGAGCGACCCCTATGGAACCAATGAAAGGATGGAGAGGAATTTGAATTTTCTCTAGTTTGCTTTTAGAAAGTTTTAGGGTCCCAATTTGAGAGCCTAGATCAAGCTCCCACTGGTATTTGACTTCTGGCAGAGGCTCATTAAACAAAAGGTCCCTTCCTGTACACTCCCCGGTTAAGGAACCAAAGTGAGGCAAAAGAGAGGAATAGGCGTATTCCCGGTTTAGAAGAATCTTTTCGATACTTATTTTCAGTAGATCACCTGGCTGAGCTTCCTCAATCCAGATGGGTCCAACCAGAGGATTGAACTCTTGAAATGTGGTGACCTTGCTTTTCTGTTTTTGGTGTTCCGCCAATGGATTGCCGCAGCAGTCGAATCCACCAGCATCTACCGTTGAGGCAGTGATTGAATCACCACTTCTAATCCGTAGTACCGGTTCGTTCGGACCAAAGGTGTACTGGTAAACTCTGGGTTCTAATCTATGGAGTTTGCCTTTTTGTGGAGTAGAAGTCATATGAACCCCCTATTTAGGTTGTAGGCTCCTCGCATTTCTTAAGAAATTTTAGTCCTTCAGAAGCTATCTCCTCGGGTGATGCAATTCTTCTCCATATGGCAACTTGCTTTCCAAATTCTTTCTTCATAATATCAGGGGTAAAAGATTCAATAACAAGCCATCTTTGGCGGACTCTGCCACTTTCCATAATCCTTCTTTACAGTACTCCCATTCCTCTCTGGTTCTTGTGACACCAGTAAACTGAAGAGCTTTACATTTTCACGCAATATATATTTTCCTGACCTAAGAACCCTCAGCGCTGCTTCATTGGCTTCGTCCTCGATCGGGCCATATGCTCTTTCTAATGCATCAAATGCTACTTTCATGATTTTACTTTTCTCCCATTCTTTTTTAACGAGTTAAATCAATCCACTTTTTTTCTTCCGAGGAGAGATAGGCTGCTTCCATAATTCTTTGCACAGCCAATCCATCCTCAAAACTGGGCTCGGGAGTTAGATCTTCCAGGATAGCTCTGATAAAGCTGTACTGACTTGCTATATGAAAACGCAGCCATCCGACGGAAGCTCGGGCGCAAGCATGGAGGTCTGAGTCAGGGTAACGTTGAAGTGTTTCGATCCTCTTAAAGCCCAGCTCACCCTCCAGCGGCTCGTTCTTATTCATTACATCATAGAAATACAGCCAATTCGGATCCATCAGGTTAAACCTTACCGCCCCTTTGTCTCCCTGAATCTCTATTTTTAATTCATCGACACTCCCTGTGGAAACACGTGAAGCCTCCACTGTTCCTATAGCTCCGTTTTTTAACCTAAGTTGGAGAATACTCAAATCATCAACATCCACCTCTTCCATCTGCTTAGCTCCTTTTTCAATCGGACGCCTCTTAATCAAAGTGTAATCATTGGCAAGTACGGCTTCACATTCCCCCAAGAGATACCTTACCAAATCAAGAACATGAGATCCCAAATCAAAAAGAGCACCTCCTCCTGCTTGTGATTTCCTTAGGCGCCAACTCATTGGCCTGCCGGGATCAATATAGCCGGAGTGCAAATAGGCCGCTCGGAAGGTAAGGATCTTACCCAATCTATCTTGACCAATCAATTGCCTTGCTCGCATGATTGCAGGTACAAAGCGATAATTAAAGGCTATTTGACACTTGACATTGGAGGCGGATGCTCTTTTCACTATATCTTCTGCCTCCCGGGCATTCATTGCCAGAGGTTTCTCACAGTAGACATGCTTTCCCGCCTCAATGGCATCAATAACTATATTGTGATGCAAGTAGTTGGGGGCGGTACAATCAATGATGTCTATATCTTTGGCTGTCAGTAACTTATGATAGTCAGTACAGGAGAACTTGAATTGGTGTTGCTCTTGGGCTTTTCGCGCTGTCTCTTCGTGAGCGGTACAAACTTTCACAAGCTCAATCCTGTTTGATCCCAGATCATAGTAGGATGACATACTCTTATAACCAAGAATATGAACCTTCCCGATTCCTCCACATCCAATTATTCCTATGCCAAGGCTAGCCATTTTTAAATACCCCTTTTCCGAAAAACATGAAACTTAAATCGATCACTTCTTAGCTGCAGGCCAGCTGTATCGGCCATCAGGGATAAGATAAATAATCAGTAAGTCACTCTCAGCTTTTTCCCGGTCTGAATAGAGTAATTAGAGGCAATTACAGCAGCTAAGGATCTTCTGCCGTCCTCACCGCTAACAAGGGGAGAGGTGTTCTTGATAATGGAGTTGATGAAATGCTGGAGTTCGGCAATATATCCCTCTTTAAACCTTTCTCTCCAGCTCAAATACTGAAGTAGATTCATTCCTTTATCCCTGGTAGACCAGCTAAGATTTTTTCCTCTTACATCTCCAACAAACATAACCCCTTCTGAGCCCAGAAGTTCCACGCGAGCATCGTATCCGTAACCAACCGGACAACTCATATCAATTACTCCCATTTTTCCATTATAAAAGGTTCCTAAGACCACAGCAGTATCGTAAAAGCGGGGATATTTTATTTTTAAATCAGGACATCTATAATTGGCAGCGATGGCCTCTACAGTTTCCAGCCTGCTTTGGGCAAACCACATCAGGGCATCAAAATCATGACTGGCAACCTCGGCTAACATTCCTCCACTTTTTTGTATATCCCAGGCCCATTCTGGAGGTAGTCCGGGTCCCCTTCCTGTGGATTTGATAAGAAGTAATTCTCCAATTACTCCTTGCTCTACTTTCTTTTTAGCCAGGATAAACTCTGGATCGAATTTTCTCATAAACCCGATCTGTAGTTTCACACCATTTTTTTGACATTCCTCAATCATGGAATCAGCTTCTTTTAGATTCAAGGTAATGGGTTTTTCACAGAATACGTGTTTCTCAGCCTGGGCTGCATCCACAACTATTGGGTGATGAGTAAAAGTGGGGGTGGTAACCACCACTGCATCAAACTTGTCCCAGTAAAGAGCCTTCTGGTAATCCTTAAATACTTGGGCTATGCCCAACTCTTCCGCCAGTTTTCGCGCAATACTCAGCTGGTTATCTACTACAGCTACTACTTCGGAGGAAGGGATGTGAACCTTTAAATTAAAACCGTGAACTTTTGCCACTCTTCCTGCACCTATAAGACATATCCTTACTTTACCCATATAGTTCCCCTTTTCTATCCTTCATCTGGTAGCGGCAGCCGACAGATCCTGGTAAGTTCTCTGGAGGGATCTTCCTGAGATGAAAGCAATTTAAGATATAATTTAGAGAAGTTCTGGTAATAGTCATGACGGGATAAACTGGGAGTGATAGAAGGAGTAGTGGTGCTGGTAAATTTTTTAGAAGTGGAGGATAAATCCGAGAAAAGACCAACTGCGTATCCTGCTATTATTGCTGATCCCAGAACTGCCAGTTCCTCCCGATTAACCCTGAGATAGGATAAATTTAACACATCAGCTTTTATTTGATTCCAGAGAGTACTTCTTGCTCCTCCTCCTATCACCCGAACTTTCTGAAAAGAAAGATCGGGAGAAAGCTTCTTTAAAATAGCCAAATAATGGGCATACTCATAGGCAATTCCCTCCAGTATAGCCCGGTAGAAGTGGGATTTTGTGTGTTTCCAACTGAATCCGAACCAGCTCCCTTTAACATGAGGGTTGTAGGGACAGACTTGTCCCCCAAGATGAGGAACAAAAATGAGTCCCTCCGAACCAGGAGGGATTTTCTCAGCTTTTTCATTTAAAACCTGGTAAGGATCTATTCCCCGCTTTTTGGCCTCTTTTTTTTCTGTCTGGGCAAACTGATCTCGGAACCACCTGAGGCACTGTCCTCCTCCATTGATGTAGGCTAAAAGATACCAGAGCCCAGGAATCACCGAGCGAAAACAGAGGAAGGTCTTTGTTCTTAAATCAGGTGTAAAATTAGAAATGCAACCGGCAAAACAGGAGGCAGTCCCGGCAACATCTATTAATTCACCCTCCTCCACCAGTCCCGCCCCCAGAAAACCGGCCATCTGATCACCTGCACCAGCAGCAATAGGGATACCCGGGACTAAACCACTATCTCTGGCTGCCTGAGAGGAGAGTTTTCCTATTATCTCCCAGGGAGAAATTATCCGAGGAAGTTTATCCCGGGGTATATCAAACATCTGGCAAAGCTCTTCACTCCAGGAGCTATCTTCGGTATTGCTGAATCCACTGAAGTTAATGTAAGTGTAATCAATGAAAGCCTCTTTTCCTTTAAGATTTGCCATTTTTCCGGCAACATATCCGGCGGGCATGACGAATTTATGGATCTTTCTAAAAATTTCTGGAGCTTCGTTTTTCCACCAAAGGATTCTAGGCCCGTGGTTATAACTGGGGGCAGCTCCTGTTTTTCTTAAAACAAGATCTTCGGCTTGTCTTTTCATAAGATCAATGTAAGGTTCACATCTTGTATCAAGCCAGGAATCGTAGCGAGTTACAGGCCTCCAGTGCTCATCAACCCCACCTATTCCCCCCATCTGTCCAGCAAAAGCTATGGCAGCTATGCGGGGAGGAGAAATTTTTGACTTTTCTATGACCTCTTTAATAGTCTGGCAAGCCGAGCGGTAAAAATCGTCAAGCTCCTGCTCCACCCAGCCAGGTTTAGGATAGGAAAGTCTTGATTCTTCATAGGCATCGGCAATTAAATTCCCCTCCTCATCAAAAATAGCCGCCTTTGTTCCAGCGGTACCAAGGTCAATTCCTATAAGGTAGGATTTTTTCGCCATAGTGCTTTTCCTACAGGCAATCCTCTATTTCATAATTTATACTTGCCGTACCGCATCCGAGATCCTCTGGAGTAAATTCCCATCATGTTTAGGAAAATAAGCAGTAACTGTCTTATATCGATCTCTAGTACAGGCCGGTTAAAAAAGAGGGAGGCTATTTTCTCTACCTCCATTATAAATCTGATAACTCTTCCCTTTAGCTTGGGGCAATCAATTACCTTTCCGGTTATGTGGAATGCCTCTCTTAGAAGGGGCAAAGTTGATAATATCAGAAGGACAATGTGGAAAATAGACATAAGTAAAGATGGTGTTGCATTTAACCAGTGTCCAATATATCTAAGATGGCTGAATCTGTCAATATTTCACGATTTGGGGATTAGGTTTCTTGCTTTTTATCTCTCATTTGTTATATTATGCCAGAGTTTTTTAATTGAAGAAAAGTGGGTGCGGAGTCAAGAAAAGTGGGAGAAAGTAAATTGCCTGAAAAGAGTAGGGGAGGGAAGAAGGTAAAAGCTTTAGTTCTGTTTGATGTCGACGGAACACTTACTCAAGACTTTTATGAACATGCACAAGCATTTTCAGATGCTTTCAGGCAGGTTTATCGTGTAGACGCTGATATTGATTGCATAAACCATCATGGGATGACTGATCAGAAGATAATTACGGGGGTCTTAAAGAAAAATGGAGTACCCCTCGAGGAAATTAATGCAAAAATGAGTCAATGTATGAAGGTGATGGTCAGATCATTCAAAAAAATAGTTAGTAGAAGCCATGCCAGGGTACTGCCTGGGGTAAGAAAACTCTTAAAGAAACTCAAGCAGAAAAATGTTATGATGGGTTTGGTTACTGGAAATCTAGAACCTATTGCCAGAGATAAGTTAAGAAAACTACGATTAAATCAATACTTTGAAATTGGTGGTTTTGGGAGTGACGATGCAAGTAGAGCAAATCTAATAAGGATGGCTCGAAAAAGGGCAGCTAATCTTTCTGGATATGAAATCACTGATAGCCAAATCTATTTAGTAGGAGACACTCCGCAAGACATTAGTGCGGCAAAAGAAGCAGCCGTAAAAGTTCTCGCTGTGGCAACAGGAAATTACGCCAGAGAGGAACTGCAAAAATTCAATCCAGACTATGTCTTTACCGACTTAGTTGGTACCGACAAGATATTGAAAGTTATTCTCCGGACTACTTTTCGTCCAGACAAATTTTCCCCTTGATTTTCTCTAGCTTTAATTTACCAATTCCGGGAACTTTCTCTAGGTCAGATAAATCCTGAAACGGTCCCTTCTTTTGCCGATATTCAACAATTCTTTGAGCCAAGATCGGGCCAATGCCAGGAAGGTAGGAAAGCTGGTGAGGAGAGGCTCGGTTAATATCGATCTTCTCTCCCGGAATCCAGATTTCATCCTCATCCTTTAAGCGCGAGCCCAAATTAAGTCTGCTTAAATCTGCCTGTGGAAGAGCCCCTCTTGCTTTCTTTACTGCCTCGATAACAAGACTCCCTTCAGACAGACTATACCAACCTGGTTTTCTCACTGCTCCGCCTATTTTTACTTTAACCAAACTGTTAGAGGTAGGTAAAGAAAGATTTTGACTCCGAGGAATACCTCCCAGGAGTTTTATCCCCATTCCCACCAAAAACACTCCTGATAAAAAAATGAGAACTGTCTGTTCCTCTCGTGTAAGGTTCCACATATGAGGCGCCCCCGTCTAGATTAGCCTTGGGTGGTAACAAAATTGATAATCTTGCTAGGGACAAATACCGTTTTCTTGATTTCTTTTCCCTCCAGGTATTTCCTGATTTTCTCTATTTTTCGCGCCTCCTCCACCGCTTTCTCCTCAGGAGTATCTTTAGCCAGGAGCAAGGCTCCTCGTAGCTTACCGTTCACCTGAACCGCTATCCTCACCAATCTATCCTCAACCAGGGAAGGATCGTACAGGGGCCATTTTTCTTTGAAGATACTTTGGGAATGGCCTAGCCTTTCCCAAAGTTCCTCGCAAAAATGAGGGGCAAATGGAGCCAGCAGTATAAGGAAAGTCTCAATGGTTTTTTTGTCTACTCCTCTGGCAAGTATTTCAGACCTATTAAGAAAATTGACGAACTCCATAAAGCTACTCACCGCTGTATTGAACTTGAAAGCCTCTATTCTCTCGGTGACACTCCGAATAAGGAGATGAAGGCGCGTCTTAGTTTCCGTGTCTTCCGGGCCAGGTTTTGCTTCCCATTTCTGTATGAGATCCCAGGTTTTCTTTAGGAAGCGAAAGACCCCCTCGATTCCCTGATCCTGCCATTCACAATCTAGCTCAGCCGGTCCGATGAAAAGCTCATACATTCTCACCGTGTCTATACCATATTTTTCTACGAGGTCATCAGGATTGACCACATTTCCTTTAGATTTGGACATTTTTTCCACTTTACCGGTTCGTTTGCTCCTCTTGCAAACCATCCCCTGGTTGAACAGGCGCTGAAAAGGCTCATCAAAGTCGATGTATCCCTGATCATAGAGAACCTTGGTAAAAAAACGGGAATAAAGGAGGTGAAGAATGGCGTGCTCAATCCCTCCCACGTACATGTCCACAGGAAGCCAGTAGTTCGTCGTCTCCTTTTCAAAGGCGACTTTTTCTAAATGGGCATCAGGGTAGCGCAGAAAATACCAGGAGGAGCCTGCCCACTGAGGCATAGTGTCCGTTTCTCTTTTCGCCGGAGAGCCACAGGTAGGACAGGTGGTATTGACAAACTCTGGTATGTTCTCCAGGGGTGATTTCCCCGTGCCGCTGGGTTGGTACTTTTCTACTTGGGGAAGCTCAACGGGAAGATCCTTCTCAGGAACGGGAATCTCTCCGCACCGTTCGCAGTAAATAATGGGGATGGGCTCTCCCCAATATCTTTGCCGGGAGAAAACCCAATCGCGAAGTTTGTAACTCACAGCCCTTTTGCCTAAATTCCTCTGATGGAGCCACTCAGTGATTTTTTTCCTTGCTTCCCCCGAAGAGAGTCTGTTAAATGACCCAGAGTTAATGAGCTCTCCTTCTTCAAGGTATGCTTCCTTCAGGGTACTGTCCTTCTTTCTTTGGGCTCTTGGACTGTATATTACCTCCCTGATCGGAAGATGAAATTTGGTAGCAAATTCAAAATCTCGGATATCGTGGGCAGGAACAGCCATAATAGCCCCGGTACCGTAGGCTAGAAGAACATAATCCGAAATCCAGATAGGGATCTTCTCCCTATTGACCGGGTTGATGGCATAGGCTCCAGTGAATACCCCGGTTTTTTCTCTGACTTGGGCCAGCCTCTCTGTCTCAGGAACTCTTCGGGACCGTTCTATGTAATCTTGGACCTCTTTCTCTTGGGAAGGTGAGCTAATTTTTTCCGTGAACTCATGCTCAGGAGCCAAAACCATATAGGTAGCCCCGAATAGAGTGTCAGGACGGGTAGTGAAAACAGGAATGTCAAACTCTTCTTCATCCTTAGCTGAGACAACTTTGAAGATAACCTCTGCACCTTTACTGTAACCTATCCAGTTGGTCTGCATGGTCTTTACCTTTTCCGGCCAGTCGACTTTGTCTAAATCTTGAAGCAACCGGTCAGCATACTTGGTTATCCTCAGCATCCATTGCATAAGCTTCTTCTTTGTTACCGGGGTCTCGCAGCGCTCACATCTTCCGTTCACTACCTCCTCGTTGGCCAGTCCTGTTTTGCAACTGGGGCACCAGTTGATAGGTACCAGTTTTCGGTACGCCAGGCCGTTCTTGTACATTTTGAGAAAGATCCATTGAGTCCACTTGTAATACTCAGGGCTGCTGGTGTTGATCTCCCGGGACCAATCATACATAGCGTCTATTTGCTCAAGTTGCCTTTTCATGTTTTGGATGTTCTTCTCCGTGTTTGTTCTTGGGTGTATCCCTCTTTTGATGGCATCGTTCTCTGCGGGCAGGCCGAAAGAATCCCATCCCATAGGATGCAGTACATTGTAGCCCCGGAGTTTCTCATAACGAGCCCAAACGTCAGAGAGAACGTAACCTCTCAGATGGCCCACGTGCAGGCCAGAACCTGAAGGATAGGGGAACATATCCAGACAATAGTACTTGGGTTTTTCACTGCGCTGGAGTGTTTTATGAGCCCCTGATTTTTCCCAAATCCTGTGCCATTTGGGTTCGATTTTTTGAGGCTGGTAGGAGTTAGACACTCTGAACCTCCTGTTTCTTCTGTTCTCCGTCTTTTTCTCCAGGTCAAATTTTTCACTAATGTATTAAAAATAAGGGAAAAGTCAACCAGGGTTTGTTTTCTTGTGTTGGATTTGAGAGGGTGGGAAGGCACACTAATCATTGGAGCCGACGATAGGATTTGAACCTACAACCTGCTGATTACGAATCAGCTGCTCTGCCTTTGAGCTACGTCGGCCTGGTGCCGAGGGGCAGAATCGAACTGCCGACACCTGGATTTTCAGTCCAGTGCTCTACCGACTGAGCTACCTCGGCATGGCGGGGCCGACGAGACTCGAACTCGCGACCTCCTGATCGACAGTCAGGCATTCTAACCAACTGAACTACGGCCCCGTCTTATTTCCTGGTGGGCGGAACAGGGCTCGAACCCGTGACCTCTGCCGCGTGAAGGCAGCGCTCTACCAACTGAGCTATCCGCCCTGGTGGGCCCACTAGGGCTCGAACCTAGGACCTACGGATTATGAGTCCGGTGCTCTGCCGACTGAGCTATGGGCCCTTGATGCAATGGTATCAATATAGTAAATTTTTCCCATCTGTCAACTACTGGGACAAAATGCGCGTGACTATTTTTCACAAAAGAAAGAACAATTGCAGTTGACAAAGAGAGAACTAGAAAGAATAATTGCGTCCCCATTTCGCATTTTGCTGGTATAAGTCTCTGCATCCCACAACTGGCTTGATAAAATTCTCCTGATAGAGGAGCTTTGATTTCACCTAGGCTAATAGGTCGTCTTGCTGTGAGAAAGCAGCTATATGAGCCTCTACGTGCGTCTTTTTTCTTGTCAATGAGCTTCCATATAAGAGTGTGCTACTTCCCTACTCTCTCGAGCTAATCCTTTTATTCTCTGCATCTCTCCCCTTTTAGGATCGCTGTATGAGCCTAATTTTGCGTCCGCTTTCCCTCGTCCAGAGCAGTTTCAGCCACCGGGGTCAAAATAAGACGAAATAAGACCGCTTTTTTCCCTCGAAAGGGAAGAAGATCTCTTGGGGCAGTAAGAAATCTTTCTTATTTTCCCCCTCTTTTTCACTCAAACGAAAGGTTTTTAATTAGGTCGAACTGAAGATGATAGTTACTCAGGCAAAGTAGTCGCGTGAGCCCTGTTTGAACAGGTATGCTCCTCTCCTCTGTGCACACAAACATAGTATTCATATTCTGTCATCGGCTCCAGGTTGCAGTGGTCGAAACTGGTAGTGTCGGGAGGAAGCGTAGCTATTGTCTGATGTTGAATTCCCCACATAGTAGGACACAAGACCCTAAAATAATCCTCATCGTCTGAGTTATCTTGCCAAGTAAGATGGATCTGGGTAGAGCTTACCGCCATACCTGTCGAATAAAGCAAAGTAACTATCATCTTATCCCGGTAGTTATCAATGCTGCCTCTTAGCTTATCCCACTCCTCTTTTTTGAGGTACTTGATGCTATTAACTCTTGTTGGATTTGTCAATTTTCGGAGGTCCAATGTTAAAAATAGCCCTGTTTTAAGTCAGATGCGTTCTGGTGAGGTTTGAGAGAAGAATGGACTTTACATAATCAATAATTATGGGAACTTCGGTTCTTTGCCTTATAAAATTCTCCTATTTAACCACTGGAACATACGTACACCTACAATAACCGTATTTCTCATTACAACATCCCTTAATTGGTAAAGGTGGTTTCTTAAAAGCCTTTTTCAACGGTATAATTTTATGATTCCATTTTTTGCAAACCTTACAAGCATTATCAGCACAAAGAACTTCTACCGCTTTAACTACTCCTGAACGCTTATAAGACTCTAAATTTCTTTTTCTGCCCTCAGCAATAGTCTTTTTTGCTACTTTATATTTTTTCTTCATTTCTTGTTTACCCAGTCAGCCTTCGATGTTTTCCTACTTTATCTGTATCTGTCCTTCAACGTCCCTTATCTTCATCTCAAGGTTAGTTATATCGTTCTCAACGTTAGTTAGTCTCTCCTGAAGCTTTGTAATTGAGTTATTCAATATCTCGTTTACCGTCACTAATGTTTCTTTTTGTTTTTTTTTGCACTTACCTGTAAATCTTTCACTATTTCCCTTAATTCATCTAAAGTCTTTTCTCTTGACATACTAACCTCCCTTCACTTATTTTTTAAATACTCCCTCAGGTAGAGCATAGAAACTATGCGCCCACTGAAGGACTAGGAGAATATAAACATTATTTAATTAATTTTAATCGCCGCATGTCGCTTTCTGTCCAACCTATATCCTTAAGCAATGCCTTCAATAAGTTAGGACCGTAAGTCTTTTTGGGATGGTAATGGATTGAAACACGTCTTCCGTCGGGATGCCGCTATACTTGCTGAGCACCTATCTTCTCATCAGGATTCCATCCATCTTTTTTCAGAGCAGAAATTAAATGGTCGGCAGTTTTATTCTTGAGCTGGTTCCAAATGTCAGGCGGGAATTTCATGAGGCCTGTAATACTACATCTTTGGTATGGCGCTTAACATGATTTTTAAAAAGAGGTACCCTTTCTCGAATCCCTTTCCGGATCTCAACACCTATCGGGATCAGATCCTTATGCTTAATTAACGATTTGAGGTAAGCAATCACTGCATCTGTGGCATTTTCCAAAGCCTCTTTCTCTGTATCTCCCGAAGTATGCAAGCCCTTCAGAGCAGGACAATAAGCGTGAAAACCAGGTCCGTCATGCTCAACGATTACTTGGACTCTAAATCCAAAAGGTAGGCTTCTAATGGACATCTGGTGCCTCCTTACCTCATTAATTGAAATTATGATTAGTCAAACTAACTAAAACTATTATTAGCATGTTAAATATTTTTGTCAATACCCCGCATCTTTCTTTGTCTTTACCATAAGTATAATCGGCAAGTTTTACTTTTGCTTGAGGTCCAAAAATCGTAAGGTGGTTTTTGGTGTCCAAATCATCTCCATGTGAGGTACAAAATGGCATAAATTGATACAGATTCGTGAGGAAAGAAAATCACTTATGAGACTTATCCGACCTATCTTTGCCCCCTCTGGCCTTACTTTTGGAATTTGTCTTCTTTGGATTATGAGTCCGGTGCTCTGCCGACTGAGCTATGGGCCCTGACTTTAGCTTAGGTATTCCTCCAGCATCCTCTTTTTGGCTATTTCTCTTAGCTGTGTGAGAACCTTCGCCTCAATCTGTCTTATTCTCTCCCTGGTGACTCCATATTTTTCACCTATCTCCTGGAGAGTACAATCCCATCCATCCTCTGTACCAAAACGAAGCTTTAGAATTTCCCGTTCTCGTCTGTCCTTAACCTCTTGTATTAATTTATCTATCTCCTTTTTAAGGCAACGAAGATTAACCTCTTCGAAGGGACAACCAGCTTTTTCATTTTCGATAATTTCTATCAAGTGAGAATCCTCATTCTCTCCAATGGGCATATCCATGGAGGTAGATCTGGTAATCACTCTCTGAACTCTCTCCACTTTGTCCAGGGGAAGATCGCATTTCCTGGCGATATCCCCGGCTGTAGGAGTCCTCCCAAGTGCCTGCTCAAGTTCCTGAGATGCACGGTTTACTTTTTTCATGAGTTCGGTTATATGAATGGGAACTCGAATGGTACGGGACTGATCGGAGATTGCTCTGGATAAAGACTGTCTGATCCACCAACTAGCATAAGTGCTGAAACGATTTCCCCTTCGATAGTCGAACTTGTCCACAGCCCGGGAAAGACCAATGTTTCCTTCCTGAATTAAATCCAAAAAGGGAACTCCTCTTCCTGTATATCTCTTAGCAAAGCTCACCACTAGTCTCAGGTTTGCTTTGATCATCTTATCTCGGTATTTTTCATAGCGGTACTTAACCCCTCTAATCTCTTCCCGTAGCTTGAAGAATTTGCCTTTATCCTCAGGGGGTCTTAAACTGTTTCCTTCCTCTTCGTTCAACTTTAAAACAAAATTGGCGAGTTTTTCCATCTTTCGGGACTTCTTTTTTGCACCATTTAAAAAAACATCTCTATCAATGTCTCTCCTTCGGGAAAGTGCGTATAGATAAGGATTTTTTTCCGCAAGATTAGCTAGATCCAGTAGCCTTCCTCGCAGGATTTTTCTGCTTTCTTTTATTTTCCTTCCGTATTCTTTTTCTTCTTCGGGAGAAAGTAAGGAAGTTTTCCCAATTTCTTGCAGGTATCTTCCAATTCCATCATTGGCATCCAGTCCCAACCCGGCTGATTTGTCAATTCCTTCCCCCTCTTTACCAATTATCTCAATTCCTTCTTTCTTAAATAGCTCAAATACGTCCTCAATCTCCTCAGGAGTCAAGATATCATCAAGAATTTCCTCCTCTACTTCCTTATAGGTTAATTTACCATTTTTTTCGCCCTTGGCTAAAAGATTTTTTAGCTTTTTCTTCATTAACTCACCTCAACGAGATTTGTCTCTTTAAATGGGTTAACTCGTCCCACCATTGATTAATCTTCTCTTCCTGCCCCTTTCTTTGACTCTCCTTTATGTTTTTCGTTAATTCACTGATTCTCTTCTGGACCTTGTTTCTTTGCCATTTATCAATCAGATCGAGGGCTAGTTTCTCCTTATCATCTGTCTTAAAAGGGGACTCAGATAAAGAAAAAGAAGAGATAATGCTAGATAAATTCTCCTCCTCCAATTGATTTATTAATCTGGAGAAAGATGTCTTTCCTTTTCCCCACGAAATAATGATTTCCTTGGCAATTCTACGGTAGTCAGGATTGGTAAAATTATCCAGATCCCATCTTTCCTCTACTAACTTTACTACCGCCTCATCATCCAGCATGAGTTGAAGAAGCATTCTTTCTCTTTTTTCCTGTCCATCTTCCATTTTAAGAAATTCGGGGCGAGAAAGAAAACCTCTCTCTTTTCTTTTGAATCTCTTAAACTCTGTGCGGATCATCTCTTCATCTAAATCTAAGCGCTGGGAGAGACTCCTTATCAACTCTCCCAATGTTATTGAATTACTCACCTTTGCCAAGGTAGGAAAAACCTCTTCGACAATCTCTATTTTATCCTCACGTCTTAGGGAAGCCCTTTTTTGGATCTCCAGGTTTAACCTATAATCAAAATAAGCTAGAGCCTCGTCTTTTCGTTTTAAAAAAGAACCCTCACCCTCTCTGTTGACTAAATCGGCTGGATCTACACCGTAAGGCATAGAGATAATTCTTATCTCCAAATTGGCCTCCAACAGAAGATCTATACCTCTGAGCGTAGCGGAAATTCCAGCTTTGTCTTGATCGTAGGCAATAAAAACATGACCAGTATAGCGTTTAATGAGTCTTGCCTGAGAAGGAGTAAGAGATGTTCCCAGAGAGGCAACTACGTTTTTTATTCCCCTTTGATGAAGGGTCATGACATCGGTATATCCCTCCACCAGGATTACTTCCTCTTCTTGTCTTATCGCTTCCTTGCTGAAATTCAAACCATACAGAATTCGGCTTTTATCGAAAATAAGAGAGGAAGAAGAGTTAAGATACTTAGGTAAACCATTATCTAAAATCCGACCTCCAAAGCCACATATCCTCCCCTCAGGGGTAAAGATAGGGAAAATAAGGCGTTGTCGAAACCAGGCATACCAGCCATCCCTTTTTTGAGAGGGAATTAAAAGAGACAGTTTTTTTAAGTTTTCCAGCGAAATTCCTTTTGCTCGAACCATTTTCAGAAAATCCCCAGAAGTTGGAGCCCAGCCCACCCTGAATTTATCGATCACTTCCGGGATGAACCCCCGCTGTTTCAAATATTTTTTAACAGAGACCATCCTCTTTAACTCTTGCTGGAAAAGGTCAGCTACTCTCTCATTGGTGCGATAAAGTTCTTCCTTTAAGACACCCTTTCCCGCTTCTTCGTTAATGACAGCCACAGATATTCCCACTTTTTCCCCTATCATTTTTACTGCCTCGGGAAAGGAGATTTTCTCCCATTTCATGACAAAATTAAAGACGTTACCCCCTGCTCCACAACCAAAACAATGAAATAGCTGTTTTTCAGAGGAAACCATAAAAGAAGGAGTTTTCTCCTGATGAAAAGGGCACAAGGCTTTATAGTTTTTTCCAGCTTTTTTTAAGGGTAAATAATGAGAGATTATTTCTACAACGTCTGCTCGTTCGCTAATTCTATCAATCAGCTCATCGGAAATGTAACTTGCCATTTATCCCCATCCCTGCGGAAGGAAATAATCCTGGTAAAGACTAAGAGCATATTGGTCGGTCATCCCCGCAATATAATCGACCGCTATCCTCCTTCTTCCTTCCCTTTTTATATTGTTTTTTAAAGAAGGGGGGAAAAGATCGACATGGTCTAGATAAAACTTGTAAAGATCGGCTACTACTCGATAAGCCTTTTTCACCTCCTGGGCCAAAATTGGCGATGTATAAACTTCTTCGTACATAAAGTCTCTTAATTGGTTAAATTCGCTAAGAACTATCTGGCTCATTTTAAGATGGGGGCTATCCCGGCTTTGGTCAACCACATCCTGCACCAGGGCATCTATTCGCTTCCTATTCGTTCTTCCCAGAATCTTTATAGCCTCCCTTGGTAGGTCATTTTCTCTAATTATTCCTGCTCTTAAAGCATCATCTATATCATGGTTCACATAAGCAAAGGGATCGGCTATCTTCACTACTTCCGCTTCCAGAGTATGGGGATGAGTTCCGCTTTTAGGACTGAGTATCTTTTCCTTCTCCTGGGAATGATTCAGAATGCCGTCTCTCACCTCCCAGGTTAAATTCAGTCCTCCTTTTTCCTCCAGCTTCTCCACTACTCTTAGACTTTGTTGGGCGTGTTGAAAACCGCCAGGATGAACATCATTTAAAGCATCTTCTCCAGTATGACCAAAAGGAGTATGCCCCAGATCATGACCCAGAGCAATTGCCTCCGTCAAATCTTCGTTTAGTCTGAGAGCACGGGAAATGGTACGGGCAATTTGGCTTACCTCTAAAGTGTGAGTCAGCCGGGTACGATAATGATCACCAAAAGGCGCAATAAACACCTGAGTCTTATGCTTTAGACGACGAAACGCTTTTGAATGGATGATTCTATCCCGGTCTCTTTGAAACTCTGTTCTTAGAGGGCAGGAATTCTCCTTCCTTTTCCGTCCCTTACTTTGCTTACTCTTGCTCCCATAGGGAGAAAGGTATTGTAGCTCGTCTTCTTCCTGGGCAATTCTATCAAAGAACCTAGCTACCTTGTGTTTCAACTATGAGAAATCCCTTCTCACTGCTGAGGCATCTCGGGCATTTTAAACATTGGCTCGCCTGCCTCTAACTTAGTCCCATCAAAAAGATCAGCGGGAAGACCGGTATTAACTTCTACCTTGGTGACGATCATTTCTCCCTCCATGAATGCTTCCATCATACCCAGCATCATCTGCTTTTCCTCGGGGCTCATATCGGGTATCTCCACTTCAATTTTGTAGGTCATTTGGTGAGGAATGAACATGGTCTGTACTTGGCGATAATCTTTAAAATCCGAGGTAATTCTGTTAGTCATCTCTTTTCCTTCCTCAGAGGTTTCGGTCATCACTATTTGCATCCTCATAAAGACCCAGTTTTCAGCGTTAATCCACATCTTTGCCCATCCTGACCATTCCCCTTCTTCTGAAGGTCCAGCTTGTGGAGGTACAGGCAATAACCTTTTTATTCCTTCGGTCAAATCATCCATTTTCAAAACATGGGCGGTCTCACCGTCTAAATCGTCGGTACCCACGTATTGCATTTGGGAAAGATCCAGAACTTCCCATATGCGAGTCCAATCAGGAGCAAAATCTTTTTTTTCCTTATTTACCTGGCCAGATATCGGGTCCACTGACCACTCATATTCCCCATCATATATAGTTATCAAGGGCTTACCCATGAACTGAACCTCGGTGCGAGTTTTGTACACGGTCTTTCCGGCAATTTTCGCTCTCTTTTGATAAATTGTTGATTCACCCATCATGGCCATCACGCCCGCGGTACCTTTGGTAACCATAGTCAGGTCATCAATTCCGCTCATCCGTTGTTCGTAAGCTCCTCGCATTTGATTGATGACCTCCTGGGCACTCATTTTGGCCAAGCAGGCTCCAGTTAAACAAAAAATCAACCCACCCACCATGAGTATCATCGCTTTTTTGTTCATTAAGTACTCCTTAGCTCATCGGCTCTTTTTTCTAATTTCTTGCCCTGAGGCACTAATTTCTTAAATCTGTTTAATTCTTCCATAAACTTCTTAGCCTTACCCGGGGTAACAGAGATCACACTATTATAAACAAAGGGGCCCACTTTCATTAAATAAGGACTTAAAGTGGAGCCCCTCATCCACTTAGTTGTCTTCTCAGAGAGGGGAGAAATGGTTAACAAAATGAGGATGACGCTACAGATCAATGATCCTTCTACCAGTCCTAAAAGAACCCCTCCTCCCTGATCTAGACCCTTGACAGGGGAATACTTAGATACCTTGTGAAGAATTATCCCTGCTATACCACCAAGCAAAGCCACTGCTATAAAGATAAAGCCGAAGCTCAAAGGATTTGCTATCTTAAGAGAAAGATTAGGAAAATTACTAACTATAATTTTTCCTACCGCCTCGTAGCGGTTAATAGCTATTACGAGGCCGACGAAGATACCTGCCAGGCCAAGGCCTTCCTTGAAGAAACCCCTCATCGCTCCCCGGATGGCAAATACAACTATTAAAGCCACCCAGATCAGGTCTAGCCAGTTCATTTAGCTTCTTTCTCGATTTTTTCTATTAGCTGCTGCATCCTTTCCCTGGCTTTTCTAGTTTTCTCTCTTAACTTATAAAGTTCATCGGCGATATTTAGACAGGCGAGGATACTTATCTGTTCATCCCCTCTTTCGGGTATGGAAGAGGCGATCCTCCTAACCTTGTTATCAACATAAGCAGCTATTGTTTTGAGATATTCCTCATCTTCATTAGCTTTAAGGTTATATTCCTTGTCGAAGATACGGACTTTCACCCCCATTTACCAAATACTCCCAAATTTAGTATTATAATACTAGAAAAATCGAAATTGTCAAGCCCTTTGCGTTATCCAATGGCTATCTTTGCCAGGTCCCCGCTGTTTTAATACGTAAATGAGGAAATTTATCCAGATCTGTATGAGGCAGGAATTTGGCGGACATAAACTCATCCATGTAATTGGGATGAGTAATGAGGTCATAGTAGGTTATCTTTCGACTAATCTCATAACATACCTCAAGAGCTTCTCCAGAAAATAGAGCCATCTTCGCTCCCATAACGGAAGTATTCCCCACGAATTGAACTTTCTCTAAAGATAAATCTGGTATGAGTCCTATAGCAAGAGCCTTTTCTCTGTCAAGGTAGTTTCCAAATCCTCCAGCTAGATATATTTTCCCTATGTCTTTAAATTCTAAATTAAGGGAACCGATTAATATATTTATGGCAGCAAAAATAGCTGCTTTGGCTCTTATTAAATTGTCAATATCTGGCTGGGTAATGACTAAGTCTTCTCCTGTTGCCGATTGATCAGCAAAAACTAGAACGAATTCCAACTCTCCATTCCTCTCCCTAACTCTCTTACCTTTGTAAGAATTTAACCTTCCAGATCTATCAATAAAGCCTGAGGTCAATAACTCAGCCACGAGGTCAATTAATCCGGATCCACATATCCCCCGCGGTTTGGCATTTCCAATGGTAGTATAGCTAACCCCCTCTTCTCTGGTAATGTTCACCTTCTCTATAGCTCCTTCAGCGGCCCTCATGCCACATGTTACACCGCTTCCCTCAAAGGCAGGGCCAGCGGAGGCAGAACAACAGATCATCCACTCTTTATTTCCGATGACGATTTCTCCATTGGTCCCTATATCTATAAGCATGGTAAGTTCCTCAGCTTCATAGAGTCCAGTGGCCAGAATACCAGCAGTAATATCTGCTCCTACCCAACTGGCTATACTGGGAAGGCAGTAAAGAAGACCACGGGGATTAATTTTTATTCCTACCTCGGCTGCCCTGATGGGAGGAGGAGAAGTGCAGGTAGGGATGTACGGCTCTTTTCTGATCCGCGCCGGATCAAGTCCCAGAAGAAAATGAACCATAGTCGTATTCCCTGCACAGACGAGGGCCATAACCTCGTTTAGCTTTACATCGTTTTTTAAGATAAGAGCAGTAATAAGATTGTTTATGTCGCCTACCACGGCTTGCTTTAATTTATCTGGTCCACTCTGCTCTGCATAGATTATTCTCCGGGTGACTTCTTCCCCATAAATCCGTTGGGAATTATACGTAGCCTCAGCATCCACAGTTTCAGAAGTATTTAGATTTACCAGATGAGCCACTACGGTGCAGGTACCAACATCTACAGCTATAGCGTAGTTTTTCTTGGTGGTATCCCTTCCTTCTACTTGAATAACCTCTACTGTTTTTCCTCTTAGGCCGAGGGTTGCCGTTACTTTCCATTTATTTTCTCTTAAGAGCCTGGGTAAGGTCTTCATTATTTTAAGACCGGTTTGCATGATGGGAATCTTTCTTTGTCGGCGGATCTGACGGTAAAGACGTGTGTGGTCAGCTAAATTATCTTGAAGGCTGGGTGGAGAGAGTTCAAGATACATTTTTTGCACCAGAGGATCGTATTTAAAATAGACTTTTCCCTTAAGAGGAGTATAAAGACCTCGAAAGCGGCGGGCGTCTTTATCTACCAGTATTTTTCCTTTCTCCTCTCTAGACTCGGGAGGGACTTCTACCACTATGTCTCCTTTAGCCTTAGTCTGACAGGCAAGAACATAACCTTTTTTGATCTCATCCCTGGTTAAAAGAGTGGTAGGTTCAACTGTTACCTCTCCTTCTTTCAAAATAAGGCGGCATTTTCCACAGATTCCATCCCCTCCACAAACGCTGTTAATGTACACTCCTGCCTGAGTAGCCGCCTCCAATAGGTTTGTTCCTTTATCTACTTCGGCTGTTTTTCCTTCTGGTTGAAAAGTGATTTTAATTTTTCTCCTCCAATATCTTTTCGATTTTTTCTACTAAAATTTTCTTGGGCACTACCCCGACCACCCTGTCTGCTAGTTTGCCACCATTGAAGAATAAAAGAGTAGGGATTGCCATAACCCGGTATTTTCCGGCTGTGACTTGATTCTCATCGACATTTAATCTCCCTACCTTAATTTTTCCCTCGTACTCCTCACCTATTTGCTCTACCAGTGGGGCTATCATAAAGCAGGGTGCACACCATTCGGCCCAAAAATCAACTATTACGGGAAGATCTGAATTTAAGACCTCATTATCCCAGGTTTGATCTGTAAAATCTATCTCTGACATATCTTTTTCCTTTCTAACTTCTTTTTAATGGTAGTATCTTTCTCCACTATGAACTTTAGTCTTTATTTGATGCTTTTTCTCTAAAATCTCTACGTATTTAATTATCTCATTTCGGTGCAGTCCCAGACATTGGGAGATATCAACCAGTGTGACAGGGCGTCTTTTAACCATGCTCAATATCCTCTTCTCCACATCCCTTTTATAGGCTTTCTGGGTGACTCTTTTAAATTCAGCAATGATCTCACATTTCTTTCCTAAGATCGTCTTTATATTTTTTAAATCTTCTCTAGTTAAAGGCCGGGCGAATTCCTCTGCTGGAGGACGAACCACAGTGTTTAATTGGATTTTTTCGAGATTCATTTGCTTGATTACCCGGGCTGTCTTTTCTATTTCCTCTAGAGAATCATTTATTCCTTTAACCACCATAATCTCTAACCAGACCTTACCGTTAAACTCTTGAGAAAAACTGTCTATCCCGGTGATGACCTTCTCAATCTTCAGTGAGGGATGAGGGCGGTTTACCACCTCAAAGATTTCCTGAGTCACCGCATCTAAAGAGGGAATCACTAAATCTGCTTCCATCAAGTCTTCCCGCATCCTCGGTTGGTAGAGCAGAGTTCCATTAGTCAGGATGGCTAAAGGGATTGAGGTTAGTTGCTTAATCCGGCTAATTATCCTCCTAATCTCAGAATTTAAGGTGGGTTCCCCGGAACCCGAGAAGGTAATATAATCGATCCTTTTTCCTTCTCGAAGAATCTCTTCTATCTCCCTTAAGATATCATCGGCAGCTATATACTCCCTTCTTTGGATAGTCTTATTAATTGTCCTTCCCAGTTGACAATAGATGCAGTCAAGGCTACAGGTCTTAAAGGGAATTGTATCTACACCTAAGGAAAACCCCAGTCTTCTAGAAGGTACCGGTCCAAATATCTGACCCATTTCATACCTCTTTCTTTTCCTGGTCTATCTTCTCCATGATTTTTTTTACCGAGACAAATGCTGGAGAGTCTTCAGGTAAATCAAGCAAAGATTTTCCATTGGAAGTATATTCTTCGAGGCTTTTATCGTAGTTTATTTTTCCCAAATATCTGAGCCCCGTTCTCTTTTCAATCAATCCCTCCATGTCCTGAGAAAACTTATAATTAGCCACAACATAGAAATTATCATATTTTATTCTAATTTCATCCATAATTCTGCCGGCTCTTTTTATGTTATCGAAAGATTTCTTTGATGGATCAACTATGGCAAATATCTCATTTACCTTGGACATTACTTTCCTGTTCAGATGTTCCAATCCTGCCGGAGAGTCAATGAGTGTATAATCGTAATTTATCGATAGTTTAGGGATAATTAACTTTAAAATGTTGTTTGGTTGGCAGTAACATCCATCTGTCCATTTCGTTCCCAGGGAAAATAGATCAAATTCAGTACCTTCGTATAAACAGGTATGAAACATATATTCAATTTGATTTGGACGAGGTAAAGATTTCAGTTCTTCGGGAACTTCTCCTTTCTGAATATCAAAGAGCACACTCGATATTGTTTTTATCTTCTCTTCTTCTAAATTAACGCCAATCATTTCAGCTAGATTCTCATCTGGATCTGCATCAATCAGAAGCAAGGAATTTTTGGGCCTCAAATATTTAGCTAATAACGCAATAAAACTGGTTTTTCCAGATCCACCCCTGCCCGTTGAAACTATTGATTTCATCTTTGTTATTCTAGTAATTCGCTAATTTAAAAACTGGTAGTTCTCTGGGTACTCTAATTCAAGTTTCCTCCCTTTACCACCACTTTCCTCTTTCTTTAAAGGTCCTGATGAATCTTTCGATGGAGCGATCATAGGTTCTCTCTATATCATCAGGAAAAAAACAGGCCGGTAGTTCTCCCAATCTCCAGTGATAGGAGACACACTCACAGCAGATTCCCTTTTTGTCACAGGGCTCATAAGTACAGTTGCATTTTTTCTTATTTTCCTCTATACTGCATTCCCGCATATTCTATCCTTCCTCTTTCTTCTTATAAGAAGCTGTAGCTGTGCTGGATATACCTCCCCTTATAGCAAACTTTGCTACTACGCTAATCTCTATGGGGTCCAGAACAGCCACCAGATCCTCCAGGATTTTATTCACCGCATGTTCGTGGAATATTCTGACCTGCCGAAAGGAATAAAAATAGTACTTCAAGGACTTCAGTTCTATACATAATTTGTTGGGCACATATTTAATGGTTATAGTAGCCTGGTCGGGAAGCTCGGAGAAAGGACAGAGGCAGGTAAATTCATCTGTAGTATGCTCCATCTGAATGGATCGATAAGGATATTCATAGGAAATGGTCTTGAGAATAGAACGATCGATAACCGAGGGTTCAAAACTTTTCCCTACCGCTTTTTTTGCTTTTAATTCCTCTTCCGGTGCAAGGCGATCTTCATATACCATCTTAAAATCCTAAAGATTTTCAAGAGAATATGATGATTACAGGATAAGTAAAATCCTTGACAGTTAGAAAATTGATGGTCATCATTCAGATTCCCAGAGAATAGGATACCAGAAGTAATGAGAATGTGCAAGAAAATTATTAAGAATCATAAGTTTTCATCTTTTTCGTTTTATTGATGTCAGTATTTCTGGTGTATTTCCCTTTATAGCGATGGTATGTTCAAAATGAGCAGAAGATTTGCCATCTTTTGTTACTACCGTCCAGTCATCCTTTCAGGATTGAAAAGCGATGAGTTTTAGCTTAGATCAGCTACTAAACCAATGAAGGCTCCCTTTAATGTCTTTTGAGATAAGATTTTTACTTCTTGAGGAAGGTAATTTTCCGTCAATCTCCTCAGTTCTCTAATTGAATAGAACTTTGCCTTTTTATAGAGACTTCTCCTAAATAAAGCCTTCAGCCGGCGTCTCAAAGACAAAAGACTCCATCTATTTAAAACACCCAGAAAAACCTTCCTTCTGGTCACTCTGAAAGTTTCCTGCACTGCTTTTCGAGGCGCTCGCAAAAATTCGAGGGTGGTTATCATAACTGTTAAGTCAAAGGATTTATCCTGGAAGGGTAGACTGTGAACATCTCCTCTGACAAATTTTATTTCTTTGTGCTCTAACCTACCCAAAGCCGCTTCTATCATATTAAGGGAGACATCTATTCCGGTTACTTTCAATCCTAAATTATGAAACCAGAAAGAGAAATGTCCTGTGCCACATCCTATGTCAAGAAGAGTCTCTCCTTTTTTAGGATTAACGAGCTTGAGAAAGAGATCCTTTTCTAGCTTATCCGCCTGTCTACCCTCGGTGCTCTCATACCATTTATCATACTTTTTGCTATTTTCTCTCTCAAAAGATGATAGGCAGGCCCTCATAATCTTCTCTTTACCTTTTTTATTTTTTCATTCATAGTTACCTTTTGATCACGCCGATCGTCTATTTTTAGGGTAGTTACTACCCGGTTCACGTCCTTTCCAAAGGTTGCAAGATGCATCATTTTTCCCAGGCGAAAAAGATCATCCAGTTCTCCTTCTATTATGGTTGACATAGAGGTCACTTCGTACTTCACTCCCGCTTCCTTTAATACCTTCACCGCTCGGGTGACATAATCACCCACCGAGGGGGTTTCAGTTCCAAGAGGAATTACGTTTACCTCCATTATAGCCATTTTTATCTTCCTCCTAACCAATCTTTAGAAAACCGCCTTATATCTCGGTCAGGGTCATTTCTTTTTACTTCTTCTTCACTGAAGCAGAATCTGTATTTTTCAACGTAGTCCATAAGAATCTTATAGACCTTATTGATCTGGGTCATTTTTTGACTGAGCTCTTTTCTTTTTCCGGGCCTCTGTTTATCCGGATGATACTCTTTAGCTTTTCTCCGATAAGCATCTTTTATTTCACTCAAAGTAACTTCCCGGGGAAGTCCAAGGAGTCTTCTCGCTTTATCTATTTCCTCAAAATTTGACAATCTGACCTCCCTCTCTAATCACCAGAAAAGGTATAATTTAGTCCGTACCTTTCCTGGAAGTCTCTCTATCCTACAAGTTCCTTGTCAAATCACAAGAGAATAGAAAAGACCTCCAAGAGAGTCTCACAGCATAATTGACCAACGTGGAATAACGAGTCAGCAAATTTTATCTGTAATAAGCGAAAACAAACCCTGACGCTTTCCAAGAGGTTAAAGCCTATGAGAGTACTGTAACCTAATGTGTTTTATGGCTCTATTTTTTCTAAAGCTTCTTTTACGGTCATACTGGGCATTTCCTTAAATTGGATTCTTTTAGATCCGAAAACACCTGTAATATTCGGTCCGAATTGTCCACTAACGACCATCTCAACTTTCTCATCCGATAGCATTTCAGCAACACCAAATCCCGCACCTCCCCCTCCAATTCTAAAGGGATTCTTTACCACTTTTGCTAGCTTACCATTTTCAAAAATCAAATAATACGGTGCTCTTCCACTTTTCTCACTCACATTAGCGTTTTCATCCTTGCCATTTGAGGCTATGGCAACTTTCACAAAAAACCACCTCCTTCAATTTTTTCAAAGATTATGCCCTGAATAACTGAAATAGTAATCATAACCATTGCAAGAACTAAGGTATATTTCAAACCAAAATAGACTATCATCATCGGAATTAAAGGTAGTTTAATAGCCCTATTATAAAGAAAGGTAGCAATAAAGCCATATTGAATTCCTTGCTTCTTTAATTCCTTTAGCAGCGGATACCACATATAAATTGGGCCTGTGGAGATAATACCACCCCCAATAGCGATTAACCACCGTCTGAAACCCGATGATTTTCCTAAATATTTGCGCACACTATAAGGACTGGCAAACAAGTCAAATGCAACCAAAAGAGCAAAAATCACTACAAAAACCGGTACTATATTCTTTATTATTTTGAAAGAAAATCTTAAGGAAGGTAAAAGCACCTCTATTTTTAACAATCCAATAATTACATAAAGAACAATAACAATGAGTAAAAAATACCATCCTACATAGCTTTTTTCAGTTTTTTTCATAATAACCCTAGTACAAATACTGTTGTCATCGCAACAAGCATAGAAAATGCGAAACTGAAGATATTTCTCAAAATTGCAAACTTCTTCCCCAGCATTATTGCCTCTGCCGGCAATTGGACCAACCCAACCGTAACCCATGTAACTAAAAATGAGGTCACTGCAACTAAACTCATACCCTGTTTCAGCAACTCACCTCCGAGGACATAACTGGTAAGAGGATTACCTGCAAGCACACTACCCAACCCACTGCCGATAATGGAGTCTAAAACAACATTAGTGGAAAAATAAAAGGATTTGGGCATTAAAGTATGAGTGAGACCAACAAGTAGAATGACTCCCACAAGTAGAGGCAAGACATTAAAGAGAGCCTTGGCTGAGTTTATTATTGCACTCGTTAACTTCTTATCCATTTACTCCCTCTAAATACTGAAAATCCCTCTCAGGAGCTTCTGTACTTCCTGAGGAGACCCAGAAATTTTCCTCGCTCGGTCTATTTCTTCAAAGTTTGACAATCTGACCTCCCTTTGTAATCAGCATAAAAGGCGTTTGAAGATCCCCATCCTTTTATTGAGTAGATCTCCTAAAATTTAAAATATGACCGTGTGTGTATCTGCCGTCGTGAATGATTGTTTCAAAATATTCGACTTCAAAACAAAAATTTGCTTCCTCAATTTCTCTCTTAACCTCCTCCAATTCCATATGTTCTGGATAGACTGAAAGCAATGCATTTGGTTTTAAAACCCTGTAGACTTCCCTCAATAACTTCCTTCTTTCGTCCGGTGAGAAGTAGTAGGAGTGCAGAACATCGTAAAGCAGGACCATAATCTGGTATTTTCCAGCAATGGTTGGATCTTCATCGACATTTATTTCCCTGCTTTCTAGCTTCTTTTCAATCCTAACAATCGATCTATTCTTGACTTATCAAATCCGACAATTTTTGCCGTACCAATTAGAAGAACCGGTACACCCATCTGACCAGTCATTCTTACTACATCTTTAGCGGCATCCGGGTCCTTATCCACCCGTACTTCCTTCACCCTGATCCCTTTCTGGCGAAGATAACTCTTGGCTCGACTACACCAGGGACAAGACCCCGATGAGAATAAAATGACCCGGGGATACCTTTTCGTTCCCATATTAGCCTCCTGGGGTTAGAAATTTTCGGGCACATCCTTTTTTGTTTCACCTAGCAGACCAAGGAATATATGGACACAAATAAAAATACCTCTATTTTGAGTTCGTTTGACTGCGTCCTCAAGCTGAGCGAAGAATCTCTCTTTTAAAATTGGCTGAATGATTAGCAGCGCTGGTGGCTTGTCCTTTTAGGACTATATCCCCTGCCTTGCACCCTAGATCTTTTGCTATTACAGGACATTTTGCTTTGAGAAGAAAAAAGATAGGTTTATTAACTTCAGAAAGAGTTTCATAATTTCCCTGTCCCTTGCTGATGATCAATTTAGCTCGACTAAAGTAACTACGAAACTCATTTGTAGCCAGGGAGAGAAAAGTTCCTGGTCCATCTGAGCCGGAAGAGATGATTCTGGCTACTTTGTCTATTCCGCAAAATAATGCATCCTCTATCGTAGCATCATTTATGATGGGTTTTTCTCTCACCGCATAGGTCACCTTCTTATTTAACGCGTCTGTTATCAATTCTATCAATATGCGATCAAAAAAGACTTCACCAGAGTTATCCGCTATATATAAGAGCTCATCAGTATACTCTAATGCCTTTTTAAATGGGATATAATCAAAGATGGCAAAATCTTGCTTCAAAATCTGCTTTATCTCTGGTTCAATATCAATATGGGTATTTACTCCAAAATCAATGATATTCCCGGCGATAGCTACCCTTATACTCATAAGTAGGGGATCCTTCCCCTTTCTCGCGATTTCTCGAAGTTTAGGATAAAGCTTTAGAGCAATTTTATTATATTTATCTTTGATCTTCTTATAGGGATCAGATGAGCCTGCAATCTGACGGACAATTTTATGGATTTTTCTGCCCATTTCCGGTGGACTACTATTTAGAGGAATCTGGGGCAGCTCTTTTGCTATCTCATCCAGAACTTTTCTTTGCTTTTCCTCATCATCTGTGACCATTCGAGCGGCTTCCAGCCCCTGCCTGAAAAAGCAAGAGATACAATCCAAGTAAGTTTTCATTTTTTTTCTTTTATTAATGTCAATATTTCTGGCTTATTTTTCCTTACAGCGATGGTATGTTCAAAATGAGCAGAAGGTTTGCCATCTTTTGTTACTACCGTCCAGTTATCCTTTGTTGTTTCAACTTCAAAACTTCCCATATTGACCATTGGCTCTATTGCTAATACCATTCCTCGTTTGAGCTTTGGACCTTGGTGAGGCTTGCCAAAGTTAGGTATTGGAGGTTCCTCATGAAGATGTTTTCCAATCCCGTGGCCAACAAGAGTTCTAACCACCGAAAAACCATTCTTTTCTACATAGGACTGAATAGCATAAGAAATGTCGGATAATCTATTTCCCACTTTTGCCTGTCTGATTCCTTCATAGAGAGCATCTTCGGTAACCTCTAACAATTTATTA
>Ga0307432_1000493_pt1 | contig 29339 bp, 26 predicted proteins | sample SalMarWE160150MG_FD_202158 | JGI IMG/M metagenome (GOLD analysis project Ga0307432, IMG submission 202158) | Salt marsh sediment microbial communities from the Plum Island Ecosystem LTER, Massachusetts, United States - WE1603-150 | ecosystem: Environmental > Aquatic > Marine > Intertidal zone >...
GCTGCATGTCGGTCTACATACCAGCGCAAGGACGACCGCGCAAACTGCCTATTTTAACATCTCCCGGCCCTGTCTTGCATTGCAGACGGCTGATCTGTTACCCCTTATGAAAGCTCAGTCAGAGCCTACAGCGGCTATGGACTTCCCCCCGCCACCCCCACCAGTTGGATCATAAATGTCCTGCCAACAAATGAAGAGGTTCTTGGGACGCCTACCCGGATAGACATTCACGCTGTCTTCGATAGTCTTCTGGCGGCCAGAGGAAATGGATCGGCAGCCGCGTCATGGTTCGTCTCTACGAATCACGGCGTCGTACTCAACGGGTTGGCGGACGTCGCTGGCTCAGGCAGTCAACCAGTCTTTGACACCGGTGATGACAGCTTCCTGGTTCCTCTCGGGTCTTCTTTCGAGATGGACTTCCGCTACGAGCTACGAGTCGCTGGGGAGCAGGCCACTTCCCGAGCGGAGATTCTGGAGTCAGTCGTAGGTGTCACCGCTACCGTAATCCCTGAGCCGTCGATCCTTGCACTACTCCTGATTGGCACGAGTGTATTATTTCGCAAACGGCGGTCCGGCTGAGTCTTATCGCGATCGTAGAATCCCAATGATACGTAGAGACTGTTCCTCAATGACGGGTTCTCGACTCGGTAATTACCTGATCCCCGCCACCGAATCTTCGCGAGCACGTTCGGCAGGCGATCGTCACGCTCGTCGAGGCCGCCATTCGGAGTGATAGTGCCAGGCGATGACACGACGTGCCAAACGCGAATAGAGGCGATCTAGGCGTTTGAGATCCCACCCGAAGGACGGAGAGCGTGTAGCAGAGGCGGCGAGAACGATTCTGAAACGCTGCGGTGGTCCTTGGTATCGAGCATGGCGGTTGGGAATACGTCAGGCTGCGGAGCTTCAACCGGCACGAGACGAAAGGCTGCTGGTATCCCTCGCCGCGCCACTTCTTGATCCCGATCGGGGTCACTGAGGACTTGGCCGACGCCATCCGGTACACTATCGCCATCAGAATCGGTGTCGGGCACAAGACATCCACAAACACCGGGCTCGATCTTGTACGGTTTGTTGGGGCAGCCGTTGCTCAAAGGAGCGACGCTCCGTTCTCCAACGGGCTCACAGAGGATCCACTCTCGAAAGCCGTCTGTGCGCAGCATAATAAGACTCCCCGGACAATGAAAAAACCACCAGAAGCCACGAGAGCGTCCCTAACGGCTTCTAACACGGCCTGTGCTCGTAGCTTGGACGATTGGCTTTGACGGCGTGGCTCGATTCCGGTATACTCCATGAACCGTTCTTTCACCGAATCGTGGTGCATTGTCGGAGGCCTAAATATGTCGAGGAAAATGATTCTGAGTTTGGTTGCGGCAGTAGGTGTCTTCACCTGGAATGCCGCTGCGCGAGCGCAGGAGGAGTGCTGGACGGAGGACGATCCCGTCTGCAACGACGCAAATCCGTGCACGTATGACACTTGCGTAATCGGTGTTCAGCCACCAGGGGTTTGCCAGCACACGCCTCTTGAAGATGGAGCACCATGCAACGACGGCGACCTGTGTACGGCCGTGGACAAATGCGAGGGCGGCGTCTGCATCGGCGGTCCGGCCGATGGGTGTATCCAGATGGAGTTGCGGGTCGCGGGTGATGGTCCCAACTACGTCGGCGACGTGATCGACGTGGATCTGTATGTGTGGGGAGAGGGGTGCGCACCCCCGCCCGGCCCCTGCGGCGGCGGCACGATCCAGCCCGTACAGGCCATGGAGGTCATGCTGGGCTGGGATCCCGCTGTGGTAGAACTCGCCCATCCGGATGAGACTGGTGAGCCGAACCCGGAGGATCCGTGTGACGATCCGGATTCCTGCAACTACGACTGCGGCGAGCCAAACGTGCAATACAATTGGATCTATTCGGGCTTCCCCAACGATTGCATTTATGGAGACGGTATCAACGCCCCATGCCCGCCGCCCGAGCCTCCACCGGATTTTGACGATTTCCCGGCCAATGACGGTGATGCCCATTATGTGGCCTTTATGCAGATCATTTGCGACGGTGAGCAGGCGGATCCGGCGTGTGTTGCCGGTTATGACGCGGCTCTGAAGGTGACGACTTTCAAGTACAAGGCCCTGGCGCCAACGGCCGGAGTATCCGACCCAACGACGATCGGCATCGTAGATTGCATCGGACAGTCCCGGACGTTCGTTGTCATGCCTTGGGCACGCGACGACGACCAACTCTTGGGTACGATCGGTCCTCCGGTCCCCATCGAAGTGCTTTGTGTAGACGGGAGTGACTGTCCGTCCGGCTTCTGCAAGCCGGACGGTTCGTGTTTGGCCTCCCCTCCAACGCCGACTGTTTCCCAGTGGGGTATGGTTGTGATGACGCTGCTCGTGCTGTCGGCAGGAACGGTGGTGATGGTGAGGAGGCGGGTGACTGCGACATAGCACACCCTACGGGACGGAGAATCGCCGCTCGGGACGTATGACAGGTGAGCCGATCGCTGGCAAGCCCGCCTCGCTGGGCGGGATGAAGACGCCGTCGCCCTCCGTAAATGTCTCCGTATAGTCTGCGAATTTGACCGCCCCCAGTGTAAGCACCACGATGATGGCCTTGTGGATCATGGCTCCGGATGCTTATCCTCCCCATGCTGCCGCTTGGCTTCTGGCTTGGTGCCAAGTTTCGAACAGCGTGATCCTGTCGTCAGCTTCCACCCGACTTCTGGGGCAGGAGACTTCCCCCAGTGGCGAACGCGCGCCTTCGATGTGTGTTCATCGACAGACACAACACTAACCTCGTTTACGGCTGGCCAAAGAGCGTCGCGTGGTTCATAGAAATCGAATGACATGCCGGGCAGTATCTTGTGCGATCGCCCAACGTTGAGAGTGACGCTGGTGGCGTACTGGATGAAACCACCTTTCTTAATCTCGACCTCTGTCTTATGTACAGCGAGGATCTCAGCATCGACAGGCTCTCGCAACAGATACGCGCGATACTTCTCAGGAATTTCTGGTGCCCCTGTGGTGGGCTTCTTATCATCTCCGGAGCGCAGGAAGTGCAGGCCGTACCCGAGTACCGATGGTTCATAGCCCGAGTTAATCGAGTTGCAGAATCCGACAACCTCATCAATTGGGATCAGGTAGCGTCTTTCGCCCCACGGCACGAGGATGAATTCCGGCGCGATTCCCCCGGGGCCTTCGCGCTCATTCTCGAATGTAAACAACAGCCTTAGCGACCCGTGCTTGGTGGGGACTACCTCGCCATAATTATGATCGAGATACGAATGCCCGAGGAGGGCGAAACCACTCTTGGGAACTAGCGAGAGCTTTGTGTCAGCGGTATGATAGGTTCCTGCCCACGGATGGTCTTTGATCGTGGCTAATTCCTGCTCGATTGCCTCCAATCGCTTCCTCAATTCGGCCTGGGCAGCGGGAGAGACCTTGTCCTCGCGACGTTCCCGTGACGCATCTTGTTCCTGGCATACGGCTGTGTCGATCATCACGGAAAGCACAATCATGGAGATCAGAAACAACTCCTTCAGGTTCATGGTGTTCTCCCTTTGCTGACGCGCCGAGTAGCCAGGCGCACCCCGCACTCCGGACACACCCCCGACACATTGCCCGTCAAGTTATAGGCACACTTGACGCATAGGCCGCGTCGGCGCCTACGCCAGCGCCGCACCGGGCCACGGATGAAGGCGAGGGTGGGGTAGGTGGCGAAGATCAAGAGCGGCGTCCATAGCGGCAGGAAAAGTCTGTCGATCCGGACCCAACCATCGGGCATACTTAGGAACATGTTGTCGACGAGGACCAGTCGTGCGACGAGTAGGTTAACTCTCTCAAACCGGTGAGCCCGCGGGTCATACGCTTGCCCCAGGCAACGTACGAACTCCAGTTGGAGTGTGCCGTTCTCAACCGACCAGATCGGTGCTGGTACGCCCCACCCGATGTCGCCCGTGAAGCGATACGATGCTGGTGACCCTCGCAGGATGATCGCCTCCCTGAAACTGAGGACGGACAGCGTCCCCATCCCTACGGCCCCCAGCGTCAGCAAGATGATGATGGCCTTGCGGATCATGGTCCTTGACTCTCACTTGCCATAGCCAGGATAGCGTTGACGCATGGCTGGCACAACGACCGGGCCTGCTCCAGCTTTTCCGGGTCCGCGTACGTTGCCCGCCACAACTCGACCAGCTCATCGGGCGTCAGAACCGAGTGACGGGCGCCGTCGATGAGCCGATTGACCTGATCCGCCTCAAGCCCGCCTCGCGGGACCGAAGGTGCGGACGTGTTTAGCGATCATTCCGGTTCGTGGTACATCGGCTCGCCGAACACATTGAAGGGCAATAGCTCCATCGCCCGCCGACCATCGAAGTCCAAGATCCGCAGGTCGTCCGTTTCATGCAGGTCCTGGCAGACGATGTCGAAGTGTACGCCGTACTTTTGCTTCAGAATGTCGATCTCGATCGGGTAGGCAATGAACTTGTTGATCCCCTTCACCGCAAGACGTTCGAGCAGCTTCGGGTCCTCCAAGCCTTCATGGCTGGTGAGAATCACGAGAGGCCCGCTACCGGAGAAGATTATCGCGGCTTTCATGGCATCGCTCCTAACTCAGAACACGTAGGTTCCAACAAACCTAATAGACTATCGTCAAGAGGCCTGGTCGTCCTCCGGAAGGACTTGCCGGTGATAGCTGCGGGGTGGGCGACAGCCCGACGGAGCCCGCGTGGTGCCGTTCGCCGGGCGGACCGGAGGCGGGGAGTTGGTGGGTGGTGGATGGTCGCACCATCGGAGCGGATAACGCGACGGTGCCAATTGTCCAGTGACCGCCTTGTTTGGGGTGGCCGGACGGTGGACCGGCACACTCTCCGCACGACATTCATATCCTGGCTGGTGCAGTATGGCGTGAACCCCAGGGCACAACTCATGCTCGCCCGCTACGCACCGCAAGGAGTAACGCTACGGAACTACCAAGACTTCGGCGTGTTCGATCTATGGGCTGAGATTCGGAAGCTGCCCGGACTCGGAAAACCAGAGCAGGATGTCGATGCAGCAACCGGAACCTACGATGTGAAACGTCGCGGACCGCTTGTACCAGGGCTTGTACCGACGCCTGGCATTTCACAGCTTCGCGTGGCAACTTCTGGCACTCTGGCTGAAACACGGCGAAGTGGCGATCGTGACATAAGTTGTTGCGTTGATAGTGGTAAGCATCAAATGACACCGCATGACAAACTCGGGGCGACAGGATTTGAACCTGCGACTTCCTGCTCCCAAAGCAGGCGCGCTACCGGACTGCGCCACGCCCCGCTGTGTCGTAAGTCATTGAAACTAAAGAACTCCCGTCTGTCAACGCCCGTCTCCGCTACCTCCCGAGATGGGGCGGCCTTTATTGGGCGTCACTTTGGCACCCTCCTTCCAACCGCCGCAACAGACCAATCCGCCAAGCCCTGATCAAGCGTGATTAGAGTGTTTTTCGATTTCACGTAGTAGTTTGGGGCTCTTGGAAGAAATGCTTGCCTCGGAGATTCCGCGCGGGCTTTGAGTCCGCGGCTCGCTACACAAAAACAGGATAGGCTCTAGCCTGTCGGTAATCCCATCATCAACCGGCGTTGGAGTTAACTCGAATGGTGGCGTCCTTCGTATGTTTTCTTCATGGCGACGTTCGCACAGCCGAGCAATCCCGAATAGATGGTTTAGTATATCGCGTCCCGTCGGCCCTGCTCGATATTCCGGAGGGAGCACCCGCCAAACGCATGGAATGCCCCTCCACATCGGTCTCAAGAGAATGTGTTGGAGAAGGCACACCCCCGGATCGCGAGGCGAAGGATGAGATGGGCCAGATCGACCGAAGCCGACGGCGAGAGGGCATGTGCGGAGACTTCTCCTCCACTTTTCTTGCACCGGCGGCTTGACAAAGGCTGCTTCATATATGGGCTAGACTGGTTGCCTCGCGCCGCTGACGCTATCATCTCCGGTGATTCGGCCATGGCGCGGAATGAACCTCATGAACGTGATCATCGCGGGTGCGGGCGAAGTGGGAGGTCACGCGGCCGAGGTCCTCTCGGCGGACGGTCATAATGTGACCGTGATCGACCTTGCTGCGGATCGGCTGCGCGCCTTGAGCGAGACGCTCGATCTGCGAACGCTGGTCGGGCACTGCAGCCACTGGGACGTGTTGCGCGATGCGGGCGTGGATCATTGCGATCTGATGCTCGCCACCACGCGGATCGATGAGATCAACATGCTGGCCGCCTCGATTGCCAAGACAGCCGGTGCGAAAAAGACGATGGTCCGCGTGCATCACACGGCGAACTTCTCGCTTCGCGGCACGCCGTACGCTCAGCAGCTCGGGATCGATGAGCTGCTCTGCCCGGAACACCTTACATCCCTGGCGATTGCGCGGATGATTCGCAACCCCGGCTCGATCGCACTGGAGGAATTCGGTCGCGGGCAGTTGCTGATGCAGCGATCACCGGTTGCTCACAGCGCGCCGGCGGTCGGCAAGAAGCTGTCCGAACTCACACTCCCCGCGAGCGCTCGAGTGTCCACCGTTGAACGCGGCACGACGGTCTCGCTGGCGGGCGCGGACACGATGATCGGAGAGGGCGACTTCGTGACGCTGATCGGCGAGGCCAAGCAATTCGACGCCGCTCGCAAACTGTTCAACAAGGACCGGGAGAAGCGTATCCACATTGCCATCATGGGCGAGACGACGACGGCGGTGTGGCTCTGCCGTGCGCTTAAGGGCCGGTTCTTTTCCGTTCGTCTGTTCGTGCACCACCGGGAACGTGCTGAGGAGCTGTCCGACAAGCTCCCCCACGTGACCATACTCGACGCGGACCCAATGGATGCGGCGACTTTCGCGGACGAACACATTCGGCAGGCGAATATGTTCATCGCGGTTAACGAGGACGATGAGCGGAACATCCTTGCCTGCGCTCAGGCCAAGGCAATGGGAGTCGCGACCGTAATCGCCGTGGTGCAGCGTGCGAAATACATGCACCTGCTCCCGCATGTCGGTATCGACCACGCGTTCAGCCCACGAGCGGACGCGGTCAAGGCCATTTTGCACCTGATCGACACAGGCCCGATCCGGTCGCTGGCGACGTTCGCCGAGGGGATCGCCGACGTGTATGAGCTGCATCCGTCGAAACGGGCCAAGGTGCTTGGTCGGGAGTTGCGGAACATCAAGATGCCCGCCCAGACGATGATCGCGGCCATCAGGCGTGGCGACAGAGTGTATGTGCCGGGGGCCGATGATCAGATCGCCGCGGGCGACACCATACTCGTGATCGGGCCACACAGCATCTCGGACGACCTTCGCAAGATGTTCGTCACCAAATGAACCTAGAACTTCGAGTCGTCATCCGGCAGCTCGGCCTACTCCTGCTTGTTCTAAGCGCGCTCATTGGAGCCGTGGCGCTGTTTGCTGTGTATGACCGGCTGGCCGGGCGGTCGGTGGATGATGCCGATCTGCGCGCCCTGTTGACGGCCGGCTTCGTCGGTTTTCTTTGCGGTGGATCCCTGTTCGTCGTGGGGCGCCGGACGTCCCTGGACTTGCTCGGGCAGCGGGAAGCACTATTGCTCGTGGCGACCAGTTGGCTGTTCGGAGCAGCCATAGCGGCCTTGCCCTTTTGGTTCTGGTCGACGCTGCACGGCGACACCGACAACGCCACTCATGACTTTGCCCCCTTCGTCAACTGCTATTTCGAGGCCATGAGCGGGCTGACCACGACCGGCGCCACGGTGGTGCAAACCATCGGGACGCTGCCGCGCAGCCTGCTGCTGTGGCGAGCCTTGACGCAATGGTTGGGTGGGCTTGGGATCGTGGTTCTGTTCGTGGCCGTCCTCCCGATGCTCGGTATTGTCAGCCGACGCATATATCGAGTCGAGGCGCCCGGGCCGTCGCCGGAGGGTGTCAAACCGAGGATTCGGGATACTGCCCGAATCCTGTGGTTCATCTACCTCGGCCTGACGGTCGCGGAGATTGTGGCGCTGAGGCTGTGCGGCATGACGTGGTTCAATGCCGTCTGCCACACGTTCGCCACGCTGGCGACCGGCGGCTTTAGCACCCACGACGCGAGCATCGCCGGCTTTCCGACAATAGGCATCCACATTGTCATCATCGTTTTCATGATTCTGGCGGGGATCAACTTCGGCCTCTATCACCTTCTTCTTCAACGCCAATGGCGAAGCGTCATAAAGGATCCCGAGCTTCGCGTGTATTTCGCGATCATTCTGGTTGCGACCGTCATCGTGACGGCCAGCCTGCTTGGCAACTCGTCAAGCACGGCATCATCCTCCGATGAGCCGGCGTCCTTTGCGAACGCATTGAAACATGGGTTTTTCCAGGTGGTTTCCATTCAGACGACGACCGGTTTTTGCAGCGACGATTCCGACCAATGGGGATTTGCTGCGAAAGCAACCCTGCTGATCCTAATGTTCATTGGAGCCTCAGCCGGCTCGACCGGCGGCGGCATTAAGGTCACGCGCATTATGATCGCGGCCAAGGTTCTGCTGGCGGAGATCGAGCGCGTGTACCGCCCCAAGGTCGTGCGACCCGTCAAGGTCGGCAAGGCGACGATCGAGGCTGATCTGAAGCTCAGCACGTTGGTGTACCTGGCTGGGGTTGTTCTACTCTTTGCCATCGGTACGATTCTTCTCATGCTGTTGGAGGCCGGCAACGGCGTCGATATCACTACCGCAGCGACGGCGTCGGCAGCAACGCTGAACAACGTCGGCCCGGGCTTCGCCAGGGTGGGAGCGACGCAGAACTACGCCTGGTTCACCGCCCAGAGCAAGATCGTCATGAGTATTCTCATGCTGCTCGGACGTTTGGAGATGTTTACGATCATCGTGCTTTTCTCACCGCGGTTCTGGAAGACGCAGTAATGTGAAACGTTGAAGTGTCAAAAAGTCGAAAAGTCGCAATATTGTGATGGCCCATTTCAACGTTTCGCCTTTTAGACCTTTTGATGTTTTGACTTTTGACGTTTCCTGGGTAAGGAGATCGATGTGGGACTAGGCAGCCTTAGACGCTATGACGTCCAAGCCAAGTACGCATGCACACTTTCGCTTCTCTCGATCGCTCCGTTCATCTGTGCCGTCGCCGTGGCGTATCGCAACTACGACCACGATCTCGGCCAGATCATCTATGGATCGAAGGGCTTCTTATTGCCGGCGTTCGGCGGCTGCGTGCTGTTGTCGATGGTCCCTGGTGCAATCGGTTTCGTGCTCGGTTGGAGCAGCGCGGGCCAGCACCGAAACGACAAGCCGGCGCGCTCCTGGATCGGCTTTTTCGTCGGCGGCGCCATCCTGACCTTTAATCTGATCCTGCTGATCGCGTTCTTGATGCTCCGCCTAGAAAAACCGATGTAGGGAGGACATCGCCCACCATCCGCTGATATGGGATCTGGATTTGGTAAACCACCCAAAGTTGTCGCCGACCCGGGTCAAGACGCCTTGGCCAGTAGCAGGATCATTCCGGCGGCGTAGGTCAGGCCAATGAGGATCGAGTCGAAACCGAAGCGGCGCAGCAACTTGCGGCGGCTCTTGTAGGTCAACCCGCCGATGGCGATGGCCGTCAACAGTATTGCCAGCATTCCAGCGATCAGGTTTTGCGTTGTGCTCGAGGAATGACCGGCCAGCATGATCGCGTCACCGCGGGATAGCGAAACGATCTTGAGCATCGGGATCACGAAGATGTTGAACATGTTCGAGCCGAAGATGTTCCCCAGGGCCAGGTTCAGATTCCCGAGGCGGACGGCTGCAATGCTGGTCACGATCTCCGGCAGTGATGTCGCCAGCGCTAAGAAGCACGCACCCACGAACGTCGCGCCGAGAGGCCGGCCGATCATCTTGATCTCGTGCGTACTTAAGACGTCGCCCAATCTGGCAAGCCACCAGGAGGCGGCCACGAGAATCACCGTCATGACGACCACGTCAACGGCCAAGGAAGTGCCAAGGTTATGACGCTTTCCCCCGGCACTCTCGCCGCTGTTTTCCTTCCGCTCGAACCGGTACAATAGTCGCATGCAACCGAGGTAGGTAATCACAATCAGCGCCGCCCATGTCAACTCGGCAACCTGGGCGACCTGCGGATTACCTGCGAACTTGTCCATCACAACGAACCCGAGCAGCGCCAGGCCGATCAGCGCTAATCCGAACGAACTCGTCAGCGCATGCAGCCCGCCAACGTCTCTCAGGACCGATCCGCCACCCCACAGTGCGTTGAGCAGAACGATGATCGTGATGTTGAACGAGCAGCTTCCTAAAATGCCGCCCATCGCGAGGTCGACGTTGCCGATGTAGGTGGCCGTTCCGCCGGTGACCAGCTCCGGCAGGCTGGTGACCGTCGCGAGCATGATCAGCCCGATCCAACCGCTGCCGATGTTGAGGCGGTCGGCAATTGTGTCGGCAAGACGCGTGAACCGGGCCCCCGCGAAGATCACCACCGACCCGGCCAGGAGTAATTCGACAAAGATCGCCCAAGTCGACAGATCAACGGGAAACAGCAGTTTGCTGAGCAAGTCCGGTCCGTCCTAACACTGGAGCCGCAGGGCGGTATCTGAGCCCGTGAGGCAGGGATTATATCGGTCTGCGAAAGCGGCGGCCAATTGGAAACGTACGCCGATTTTGGAATCACTACTCGGCGATGAAGAACCGTGCGTCGATCCCGTCCGCTCCCACGCGGAGCCGCACCTTGCGCAGGCAGCGCGGGCAGCAGCCCTGATAGGCGGTCCCCTCGGCGTTGCGATAAATCCTGGTGTAGACACCGCAGCAGTCAAAGTGAATCCCGAGCCACGGACGCCCGTGAAGGTTCGTGGTGCCGCGTTCGTCATACGCGGGGTTATCGAGACCGTCGATATCGAGGCGATAGGGGGGCGGGTCGTCCATCAGACGATCTATCGGCTGTCTATGCGGCGGTCCTCAAGATGCTCGCGGACGAACGTCTCGACCGATTCGCGACGGCGGGCGCAGTGCTCGGTGATCTCATCGATGTCCGACAGGAGCTTCGCACGTGTGGCGGTGTCGCTCACCTCCCGTGCGTTGACGCGCACGGTGTAAAAGCACGCCCGCGCCGTCGCATCGGCGAGAACAGCCGCTACAGCCAGATCGCTCAGCAAATAGCGGCTCGCCACCGGCTTTAGCTCATCCATTGTCGTTAGCGCATTCGATACGACCGCCGCCATTTCCATCGGCACAGCCGCCGCGCCAAGGACCGCCTCGTCGTAAGCGGCTTGGGGGTCGCGTGTCCGCGCGGGCCCAGGCCCGCGGCTCGCTGCAGCCTCAGTCATCTTGGTGTAGGCTTTGGCGTCTTGGGTAATAAGGGCGCGGAGGAGCTGATCCATGCGGTGGAGGCGGATTGCTGTGGTCTCAACCTGGGCGAGAACGTCCGGTTCGGTCTTTTTGCCTATGGAATAAGCGGCGACCATGCGGGCGAGCGCGCAGGCCAGTGCGCCTGCTAGGCCGGTAACACTGCCACCGCCCGGCGTCGGTGTCCGGTCGGCCACTTGATCTAGGAAGTCTTCCAGGCTAAGTGTGGTGAAATCGTCCATGGCTACAGAAGATACTCGACAGTGCGCGATACGTCACGTCCACATGGCGTAGCCGTCCCATCCAACAATCCTGAACTGACGATCCTCAATTGCCGCAATCGGTGTCGGCTGTCGTGTCCGGGCCGCTGAAACACAGTTGGAACTGTCGAAAGTCGGCCAGGTCTACAGCACCGTCCACATTGCCGTCGATGTGGTCGCATTCGGGATTGAGTGTCGAAGGACCCGGGCCGGTGAGGCAGGATACGAATGTTTCGGCATCGAAAGCATCTACATCGAAATCCAAATCGAAATCCGCATAGGCGAACGGAATGGGATCAGAAACGTGGAGGAACCCACTCAAGCTCAGTGCCGGTTCGAGGATGACGTTCCGATTCCAGAAGAAGTTCATGCCGAGCACGCCGTTCAGCGATCCTCCCTCGGGCGATTCCAGATCGAGCACGACGAACGGGGCACGGGAGAACTCCAGTGCGCCGCCCCAAGCACTGATCTTCACGTAGTCGATGTAGTAGCCGGGTACGTCCTCTACGAGTCCGCCGACGCCACAGACGCTGACCGTGAAATCCGGCTCCATAGGCAGGTTGAGGCTGGCAGCCATGGCCGGGCTCATGATCGAGCTTTGTGCGCCCGTATCAACCATCACGCGCATCGACTGGGCTGGGTTGGTTGGTCCGGGCTCCCCCTCAAGCACCTGGATTGTAGCAAAGAACGCACCGCCAAGAGGGACCGACAGTGGAGAGAATGATAACTGGGTCGGGAAAATTGGTGTGCGGAGATCCTCAAAGTCGGGAAAGTAGCTTGCCGTGAGGACCGGAGACAGTCCGCCAAACTCGATGGCTACCGCGCGGGCATACGTTGGCAACGTATAATACTGCTGCTGAATCTGCACATCCGGTCCCGTATAGGTCTCGCCGCCAACGGTAACTGTCTGTGGCGTGTCAACGCGAATGATCGTGTTGTAAAAAGCCAGGAACGGTGTACCCACGACAGCCGTAAGTGCCTCGTCGCCGCCACAGTCAAGCGACGGTGCCGCAAGAGTGGAGACGTTCGAATGCCCGACCATCGCGCTGAAGTCCAGCAGGCCATACTCGTCGACCGCGGAAAGACCCACGGCAAAGAAACCGATCGGCTGAGATACCCATGCGTCGACCGTCCCACCCACACCACCGATCGGCACCGTATTCGTGGTCAGGTTGCCGTCAAACGGGCCCAGACCGAGCAGGTCTGCGGCTGATCCTGCCGCCAGGTCAACAACCGCGCCGCTGTCCAAGTAGCCGATTACAAAATCGGGATCGGCGCCGGGCTCTGTGTTTGGATCGAGGGGATCGCCGACGTACGAGGCCTCGAGATCGTGCTCATAGTCGATATCGTCCTCACTCCTCTTGTTCGAGGTTGTGATGGCAATGAGGGGAGAGAAGCCGGCCAGGCGCGGACGAGGATGTGGATATTGCATGGCCGCCACGTCCCCCTCAGCGACGGACTTGGCCGGTCCCGGTCTGACCTCGACGATCGTTCGACCGAATCCGGCGCGGATGTTAGCAGTACAGCGCAAAGTCGCTGTTCGGAGCAAACGCTGCCAGGCAAAACATGGCAATTCGGCACCGAAAACGCGGAGGTCCGCTCCCTTACGGTCGCGGCTCGGTACACCTTGCGCTGTACTGTTAGTTCCCCGGTGCTGTTCTCCGGGATTGGCGGCGGTCCACGGAACCGATACCAAAACCGTCATACTCAAGGCGACCGCCGCAGACATTGTCCTGACCAAAGTATTCATGCCAGTGCTCCGTTACCCGTCAGCTGAGGATTCGGCAGAGGTAACGGCTCTCTTACCTGCATCTTGCGGGTGCGCCACACGGATTCGCCAAAGCGGATCCATACCACCCGGCCCAATTGCTAGCATAGGTCAGGTCCACAGACCCGACTGGTTCCCTGTTCAATCCTAGGACACGCCAAGATTCGATTCAAACGTCCGGAGGTAATACACCAACAACCTCGCTCAGAAGGTCCTTCAGCGAGATGAGACCCAGCATTTGCCCGCCGCGGTCGGTGACAATACCCATCCCCTGCCCGGCCCGCTGTAGGCGGGTGATTCCGGTGGCGACTGTCTCGTGGGGGCTCAGCGTCAGGGCGGGACACAGGCGATCGGCCACCGTCTCCCACTCGTCGGATTGCAGCAGCTCGTCGACCTTCGCCAGACCGACAACGTGTCTGCGGTTGGTTTCATAGACGGGCAACCGGGCGTGGCCCGTGCGGCGCGCGATCCGAATGAGCTCGCGCCGATCCGTTCCCGCGCGGATAACGGCTACGCGGTTCCGCGGAACCATGACGGCGTGTAGAGGTGTCTCCGAAAGTCGACAAACGCGGTCGATCAGGTCGGATTGATCGTCACTGAGCGTGTGACCGGCCAGGGCTTCGTGGAGCAGCATGGCCACACGCCGCTTCGGCGCGAACGGGACGCCGTCATCAGGGTGTCCGTCGGCCAGGCGGGTGAAGACCTTTGCCAGCTCCTTAAGACCCCAAACGACGCCGATCAGGCGAAACAGGTGATTGAACAAGGCAAGCAACCGGCTGCTACGAGCGAGCAGCGTGTCAGCGTGGAGTTGGAACAGGTTCTTTGGCACGACCTCGCCAAACACGAAGACAACCGGTGTCAGTAGTGCGACAGTACAGAGCTCGGCATCGGTTTCGCCAAAGTGCCATATTTCGGCGAAGAGATAAGCAACGGCTGAGGCGGTTACGTAGTTTGCCATGTTCGTACCCACGAGCGTTACGGAAAGCGCCCCTTGCTCGTCGTTGAGCACGCCGGCGAGGCGAAACGCCGCAGGATCGCGTTGTTTGACGCCCAGATCCAACCGAAGGCGGTTAACGCGATACAGTCCGGTTTCCGCCCCGGAAAATAATCCCGACAGAAACAAGCCAACCGCGATCACGGCACCGACAACGAGCAAGCTCATGAGCCGTCCTCCGTCGGGAGGGGCACATCGGCGTTACGACGGACCAGCACCCGCTCGATTCGCCGCCGCTGCATCGTCTCGACCGTGAGCATAAGGTTTCGTATGCGGACCGTATCACCTTTTCGCGGAAGTCGGCCAAGTTTCGCCAGGATCAGACCGCCGACCGTATCGATATGACGATCGATCTCGCCGACGCCGAAACGATCCGCCCACACACGGGCGCTCAGATCACCGGGCAGACGGTATGTGTTCTCGTCAATCCGCTCGGTCGCGATTGTCGTACGCGGCGTGTCGCTGTCAGGAAGTTCACCCACGACCCATTCAACGATGTCTTCTATGGTAACCACGCCGGCCGTCCCGCCGTACTCGTCCACGACGACGGCCAGGTGAAGCTTCTCCGTGCGGAAATGGGGTAGCAGCTGCATCAGGTTCGCCTGTTCGGGTACGAAGTGAGCGCGACCTATAAGATTCTTGACGGGAGATTCGGGATTTAGATGGACGTCCCGCACAAACAGGATACCGCGAATGTCGTCCAGGTCACGGCCGCAGACGGGTAGGCGGCGGCGCCCCAATTCCCAGATTGTCCGCAAAACCTCATCCGGCTTCATGTCGATTTGGATCGAGCGGATGTCGACGCGCGGCGTCATGACCTCGCGCACACTCACGTCGGCGAGCGCGACGATGGCCTGCAACATTTCGTTCTCGGTCGACGTAATCACTCCGTCATGGGCGGAGTGTTCCACGAGAAGCTTCAGCTCCTCAGTGGTGACAGCATCCGTCACTGACGAATGTGGAGCGAGCAACCGTGTGATCGGCTCGACCAATAGTCGTGACAGAAACCACTGAACCGGACCCAGCGCGAGCTGGAGCACGCCTATCAGCCCCGCCGCGAGCGGGGCAAACCTAGGTGCGTTCGACAAGGCCACCGCCTTGGGCAGCATCTCACCAAACAGAATAACCGCCGCAGGCGCCGCCAGCGCACCAGCGACAACCACGGCGGCCGGTGCGTTTTGAATCTGCCGCAGCGCAAAGAAGGAAACGGCGAAGATGGCTACGTTGATCGCGGTGTTGGCCATCAACACCGTCATCAAGACCCGGTGCGGCTGCTGCATGACCAGGTGGGCGCGGTGGTGGAGTCCTTTCTTGGACCGGCCGAATCCGTGCAGCGCCTGCCGGCTCAGGCCGAACAGCGCCGTCTCCGACCCCGATACAACGCCCGAGCAAACCAGAAGTAGTGCCAGCGCAAGCCAGAGCATCACGTCGGTATTCTATCGCAATCGTCTCTGCGTCGATGCCTGCAGCCGGGTTGCTCCGAAAGCCTGTGGCTCACGGTGCCGAATCCGATTGTCCCACCCTCCGCAGCGAGTCGTCAAACCGTGCGGTCAACTCGTCCGGGGTGGTGGTTGACGTGGAGGTCCGCACCAGATCGCGCCCGCTGGTTAAAACCGTAGTTGCCTCGTTGAACTGCCCGTTCCGGCGATAGGCTTCGCCAAGGTGGTAATACGTCAAGGGGTCGCCGGGGGCGAGCCGGATGGCGCGGCTCAACTCCGCGATGGCGAGCGAGTATTCACCAAGCCCCACATAAATCCAACCCAGCGTATCGAGCGTGTTGGAGTTGTCCGCGAGGGCGACGGCGCGCTGGGCGTACGGGCGGGCGAGCTTGTATTCGCCCAGTCCATCTGCCAGCAAATACGCCAGGTTGTTCAACGTAATCCAATTTCCATCGTCGTATTTCAGGGCTTCTTGATACACCTGTCGGGCTCGCGCCGGGTTGTTGGTGATTTGGTGGAGATCGCCCAGTTCGTGCAGCAGATCAGCTCGCTCGCCATCGTCCGTGCAGGTTGCGATCAACCGGTCGAGCCGCGCCGCGGCGTCGGTAAATCGTTCGGCCATCTCATGGAGCTGGACCAGAATCCGGTCGTTGGCCCGTACCATTGCCCCGCCGGTTTCGTAACTCTCAAACAGAGCGATGGCTTCCTCGGTGGGCAACGCAGCCCGCAGATCGGCGGCGATCGTTCGCCGTGTCGCGGCGGAATCGAGCACTGCCAGGCTCATAGCACGTCGAAACTGCTCGGCCGCCTCCGGTTTCTTATCGGCCTTGGCCAAGAGGAGTGCGTACCGTGAGAGCAGCACGGGCGTCGGCTTTTCTGCCGGTGCGAACTGCTGATAGTACTGAACACCCTCCATCGCCCGATCGAGCCGCACGTACAAATTCAAGACGCTTGTGACGGTGTCCGCCGTGTGGCCGCTGATCTCGGCGCCGCGGGTAAAGTCCAGCAGCGCCCTAGCATGATCACCCAGTTTCAGGGATATCTGTCCACGCAGGAAAAACCAGCGCCCGTCGGGGTTTGCGGCGGTGCGGTTGATCTGCGCCGTGACGATCCGTTCCGCGTCGGTCAATCGCTCGTTATGGATATAGGTTCGGACCAGTTCCTCCAGTGCCGGCGCGGCGTCAGGTGCATCTTGCACCAGGGATTCGAGTTCGCGAATCCACGCATCCTTGCGCCCGGCCTGTTGATAGAGTCTCGCCAGCAGGAGTCTCGGTTCCAGATCGAGCGCGACCGGATGCGCGCGTTTGACGGCCTCTAAGTCCTCGATCGCAGCGCCAAGCCGCCCCTGGGCTCTGCGGTGCAGCGCACGTTGATAGAGTGCGTACGGATCGTTGGGCTGTAACGCGAGATAGTCGGATAGGGAATCGATCGCCTCTTCGATTTCCCCCGCCCTCGCGTGAACCTCGCTTTTGAGCAGCAGCCCTTGAGGATAATCCGGGAACGCCGCCAGCAACTCGTTGGCGTAGCGTCGTGCCGTATCAATGTCATTCACCTTTCGGTGCAGCAGGCACGAAATCCTGGCGGCCATGGTCCGCCCAAGCCGCGGCGATCGGTTTGCACGGGCCTGCTCAACGGCCTTGTCCAGCCACGGAAGTGCCTTTACGGGACGGTCGGTACTGCGAAGATAAAACTCGGCCAGACTCTGTGTGACCTCGAAGGTCTCCGCGATGTCGGCGGCTGTTAGCAGCGCGTTCTCCACCGCGTCGGAATCGTCTTGCCCCAGATGATGAGCGGCGATAAGGATATGCGCGTTCGCCTTTTCCTCAGGCGTCGATCGGGATGCCGCATAGTCTGTGACAAGATCAAGCGATCGCTCCGGGCGGCCCGTGCGGCGGAAGTATTTGCTGACGGTAACCATCAGATCCTTGTCGTCGGGAAGAAGCTCGACCAGACGGGCGTAGTGGTCATCCGCCTTCTCCAGATCGTGGACGGTTTCACAGAGCGAAGCGAGCCTGCGCAGGTTCTGCACATCATCGGGATTGTCCGCCAGGAGCTTCTCCCGCAGCGCGATCGCGGCAAGCGGATCGGCCTGCTCCTTCCGCGCCAACAGCTCCGCCTGGACCCATGGATCGCGCGGGATAAGACGCTCGCAAATCGCCAGGGCCTGCTCGTAGCCTGCCGTGTCACCTTTCGCCTTGGCGAGCGCGGCCAGACCACGGTGGGCATCCCCCTCGCTCGGGTTCACCTGGATAGCACGCTCGTACGCGTCTTTCGCTTCTTCGGTCTTACCGAGAGTATGCAAGCATTGTCCCAGATGCGTGAAGGAACCCGCGTCCGTGGGCTGGGCTGCAACGGCTTGGCGGAAAGCGTTGACCGCCAGCTCGTATTCCTTCCGGTGCATGTGGTACAATCCGAGGATGGACTGTCCGTCCGCACCATCGACATTGTACCGTTTACCGGCGTCACGCGCAGCTTCCAGGGCGTTGTTGTCATCAAGTGCGGCCGCGACGCTCATCTTCGCCTTGAGCAGCGCGCGATGCTGGGCGATGGTGGCATTTTGTGCCACTGATGTGTCTTGGTTGATAAAGTGCTGGAGGGCCTTGTCAATCCATTCCAGCGCTTCGGCCAACTCCTGCTTGCGCACGTGGAATCCGACCTGGGCCAACGCACGTTGGTAGGGATCTGCAATCGCCTCGACGATCTCCAGCATCGCGCGATCACGCTCATCGGGTGACAGGTCCTCGCGCATAAGCAACGAAAAACGCTGGAGTTGAATGTCGTCGGGGTTCACCGCCAAAGCAGCGTCCACAACCGCCCGGGCCTTGTCAGTCCGTTCCAGAATGTAGAACTCGCGAACGGCTGCCCCGACCAGTCGGACATCACCCGGATCCTTATCCAATGCCTCGCGCAGCACCGCGACCGCCCCCTCGTCGTCACCCTCAAGGGCGAACTGCCGGGCCGTCAGGATAGCACGCCCCACCCAGTCTCCCGTGACCGATTCAAAAAGCCGGCCGGCGTCTTCCGGCCGGTTCGTCCGTTCGTAGACAGCGGCCTTGAGCCGGACGGCGTCGACATTGCCCGGATCAACCGCCAGAATCCGGTCGGCCACCGCCAGCGCTTGATCGAACTCGTTGTTCCGGAACAAGACCCGGGCGTAGAGTGTCCAGAAGTTGACATCACCATATCGCTCTCGGCGCGCCACCTCGAGCGCCTCTCCCAGTACGGCCTTGGCGGCGCCGGGTTCGTTGAGTCTCAGGTGCAGCTGCGCCAGTATGAGCTTGTTCTCCCAGTTGACCGTGTCGTAGGAGCGGTAAGCTTCCTCAGCGGCCCGGAAATCCTCGAGCGCCTGGCGATCCAATCCCCGCGCCAGTTTCACCCGACCCGCCTGAGTGAACACACGAGGATGGTACGGGAACTCGCCCCGGGCATCCGCAACGTACTGCTCCGCCTTTGTCAAGTACGCCTCGCGACGTTCCTTATCTCGCTTCTCGTGCCCCGCCAGGGCTTCGGCGACGCACGCCTCCGATGCGTGGATCATCAGACTGAACGTGTTAATCCCGTTGCGCGGACCCTCAACCCCCTTCCGCGAGAAGCCGCGTTGCAGGCGGGCCTCGCATACGTCGATCACGTCCGTATGGCGACGGGCGGAAGTGTACAGAACGGCCAGACTCAGGTAGGGATCGAAGTCGTCCGGATCGGATTCCACACATTCTTTCAAGATCGTTTCCGCCTCGTCGAACAGGGACTGGGCGGACTCATCGTCGGGATTATCTCGAACGGCCCGCGCCCACTGTTGCGACCGGAAGACCGCATACCCCAACTTCGCGTCACGCAATGCAGCCGGATCACCTTCCGCCAAGATCAGACTTTCCTCGAAGTACCGCTCCGCCTCATCGAACCGTTGCGAGGACGAGAGGTGTCTGGCGTAGGCTAACCGAACCTTGGCTTCGTTGGCGCCGGGCAGAGTGGTTCGCTCAATCAGGTCACGGTAGATTCGCTCGCCCTCGTCGATGTTATCCTGCCCGATGTAGTAGGCGGCCAGGTCAAGCGCATAGTCTACCGCGTCCCCGTCAAGCTCGACGGCTCTGCGCAGCGCCTCTTCACCCCGCTGGGCGTTGTCCGGATCGCGCCGGACCAGACTGAGAAGTGCCAGACCATGGGCATTATGCGCGACGGCGGCCTGGGTTGGTGTCTTGTCGACATCGGTGTTGAGAAAGGCCTCGGCAGCCTCCTGGAGCGCCTCCCAGTCCTGGATCCGGCCGTAAAGCCTCGACAACTCCAGCAGAACATCAAGCTGGCGAAGATGGGCGTCGATAAGGTCCGGCTGGTTGACCAGCGCCGTGCGCCAGCTAACAAGAGCGTTGGAGACCTCACCGTCGTTGAGCAACATGTCGCCGTACGCCACGAGGTGAGTCGCGTCATCGCTTCGCTCCCAGGCTTCCTTGTAGAACAGCGCCGCCGTCCGCCAATCACCTTCGCGCTCGTAGTTTCCGGCCAGATCGGTGTAGTACTTCGGATCGCGCGATTGAAGCTGCCTGAGCATCAACACGGACACAACTATGATGACCAGGAACGCAAACAATGTCAGCCCGACAACGACGTTCTTATTGAGCTGTTTCTTCGCCATGGCGGACTATTCCTTCCTCAGGTCCGGCATCTTCGTTCCGCGGCGGCACTTGAACCGTGCCCGCATCCCACCCGCTAATCCGTGGCGTCCGGACGCCGACGGGCTGCCTCCTCCTCCTCGGTTTGAAAGTCAGGCCAATGATGCGTAAGCAACACCGGCAGCACACGGTCGAAGAGCCTGCCGGCGCCTTCGATGCATTGGGCCCGCGTGGCCATCGGGAAGCTTACCTCCACCTTGCTGAAATAGGCATAGGTATTCGTCAGGTCATTTAGGAGCACGCGCACACCGGTCCGCGCCGCCACGAACCTCCCATTGCAGTGAAATGTGTAGACGACCGACCTTTTGGCCCGATCACGCAGCGCCGTCTGCACAAACGTGCACAAGCGAACCGGAAGTTTGGTCAATGCCGGCGCCAGCGACGGCACGTCGATCTCGATGTACTCATGCGGTTGCGCCGGCTCATAGCCCATGCCCAAATAGCACACATCCGGCCGATGCGGCACCAGATTCCGGCCTCCGGTGTCGTACGTGACCAGAAGGGACGCGTGCCGCAGCGGATCATTGGGCCCTGCGCTGGTGTCCTCGAGCGTCCAGCTTATGTACTCATCAGTACCGAGTGCCTCCACGACAGTCGGATCAAGGATGTGCCGATGAAGGACGCGATATGGGGCAAGGGCCTTCTCATCCAAAACGCTCAGCGACGACGCTAGGGGGAGCGGCAGCTTTGCGTGTTTGATTTTCATCCATTTCCCCACCGGGCCGGACAGGACCACAGCGATGCCGAGCATGACGACCGCAACCACAAACGGCGCCGTTAACATCCGCGACAAAGGACTCTTGAAACTTTGTTCTGCTTGTAACTTCATGCGACAAAATAGGTTAGAATAGACCAACCGCACACGCAAGGATCTTTGCCACCATTGCCCACACGTCAGATCGGCATAGCTGATCCGCGTTGTTCAATCTGTACACGGTTGTGCCTCAAAATCGATTTCCTCGGGGCTGGGGAATCGAATCAACGAGGCCGTGACAAGCGGCATCACAGGCGTCGATGGAAGCGCTGACGGTCACACCCTCCTTACGGCGGATCCGAGTTTTGGTTCAGGTGCGGGCCGAGTCGTCCGATAAGCACCTTGAGGGAGATGTGTGCACATTCCGCGCGAGTGATCCGGAACCGCGAGGGTTCAATCGGATGCCGTCGAAGCAGGAACAACCGCAACCATGCGTGATACTCGGGTGCGGCGGCCACGGGCGGGTCGTGCTCGACATTCTCACGAACGCCGGCGGCCATGACGTCGTCGGGTTTGTCGACTCGAATCCGGACATGGACGGGCGCCGCGTGGATGGACTCGAGGTACTGGGTCAGCCTGATGACCTGCCACGCATCCGCGACGAGTTCGATGCACGCCGCGCGATCATCGCGGTGGGAAACAACGGCGCCCGGCGGGCGCTGGCCGACCGCGTCGAGGCTGCGGGCTTTGAGCTGATCAACGCGATCCACCCCTCAGCCAACCTCGCCCACAACGTCACGCTGGGGCGCAACATCGTTATCGCGGCCGGCGCCTTGGTCTGCGCCCACTGCCAGATTGGTGACTCGGTGATTCTCAACACCGGATGCCTGGTTGACCACGAGTCGCTCATTGGGACGGCGACGCACATCTGTCCCGGCGCCAGGCTCGCGGGTCGCGTGACGGTCGAGTCCGGTGCGTTCGTCGGAATCGGTGCGACGATCATCCAAAAGGTCCGGGTCGGTTTCGAGGCCGTCATCGGCGCAGGAGCCGTTGTGATCGCCGATGTCGCACCCATGTCAACCGTTGTCGGCGTCCCCGCAAAGGAAATCAAGCGGGTTCAAAAGACCGCGGAAATGCACACCTGGTTAGTCCACGAACGCGCACCCAGTATCCACGCCGAAACACCCGTTCACGCTGAAATACATTAGGCCGTCATACTAACCGGTAACCGGCACCAGCCATATACACACAAACGGTTGACATCCATAGAACTGCATGGCCAAGCCTCACCGCAGGGCACACGCTCCGATCCAGAGGTTCCTGAGTATCCAAGAACAACCACGGATGCTTCTCAGATCGTATTCGTCATATCGGTGGTGACGACTGGGTGTAAGTGGATTCTACACTTGATTCTGTCAGGCCGGCTTCCGTACCGACGGCCTGCCTTGTCTCAACTCTTTTACGGCGTTTGTTCCTGCGTTTGCGCACTTTCGGATCGAGCCAAATCCACCACCCGCTGAGGACGAGGAACGGCAATCCCGCGCTTACCCCGGGCATAATCCAATTATGAAACCAAGCGGCAAAAAAGGACCCGTCGTGGATATTCTCCAACAGGTCCGAAAGTCGCCAGGAGACGCTCAGCACCTTGCCGGTTACGGCGCACACCTGAATCTCGGCATGGTGATGCTCAGAGTGGATCTTGAAGACGCGCTTGCCCGGGCGGAAGTCGACACGCTCGATATCCTTCACTGACGCGAAGTCGGGGTGGTTCTGCGTCCAGAGAACATCGAACAGTCTTTGGAGGGTGATGAAATCCCCTGCTTCGCCTTCGGCGCCGCGCTGCGTCGAGGGCTGGATCCAGTCGCTCTTCTTCTTGATAAGCAACAGGAATCCTGTCATCGACATGTATACAAACACGATTGACAGGATGATGCCGGTCCATTTGTGTGTCGTCCGGAAAAACTTGAATAGCCGCATACACACCTCCAAAACGGCGCCCTGGGAAAACGCAAGCCCCCCAGCATAGCAGCATTGTCGAGTTCACGTAATCTTCACTCCGAATGTTGATCTAGTTCAAGGGCAAGCCTGTTCGGTTTTTGTGGTCAAGACCGGGGCGGCGCGTCGGTCTCAACACAGGTGCCCCACCTGATCGTGCAGCGATGGGGGTGGGGGAATTGACCGGGTAGCCAATAGTCCAACACCAACACGACGCAGGCCCTTTCGAACCCGGCTGCAGCCCGTAAGCCACCCGCGGCGCCCAGCAACTTGCTAGCTCTCATTCTTCGCCCGTGTCTCCGGACACCTCGCAGCCGCGTCACCACGCGTGATATCCGCCCTGCTTCGGAAGGTCTGCTGCGCTCGACGCCGACCACGAGTGGTGTCCCCCAGGCTCGATCCAATACCCAAATCCTCCAGGTAAGGTTGTCGCGAGGAACACCTTCGGGTTGTGGCGTTGTTCGTCGTAATGATGGCCTGTAAGCGCGGAGCCTACGTTCCTGGTCCCCATTGCATCTACTAAGTGTGGATCAAGAATCTTCCGGCAGAGACCGCACCGGTTGACAGCCCGGATCTTGTGGTTACTATTCATCAGCGACATGAGCAGGCCGATGTAAGCCCACCGGCTAGGCCTGCCGGTTTACCCCACTGGAGAGGATGTGCGGATGGCTCGACTTGTTCGGTGCATCGTGTGCGTTTGCGTGCTGTTGACGTTGACCCTTTCCGGATGCGCCACATGGGCGAGGTGGCAGCGTGCCACCGTCGGCTTGAACTACCCTCACGCAACGGGCGAGATGCTTACACAAAGAGGACAAGACCATTACCAGGCCGTCTCGAGGATCGCAGCCCATGACGCCCGGGCGCTGGTTGAGGACGTCGACCTGCTCTTTCTAACCGAGCGCACCACGCGGCTGACGCGCTGGCACGATCGATAGGGATCAGGACACGAGTAGACCATCGTTCTTCGGCGGTCCTGCAGTGGGCCGCCGGAGTTTTTTCTGCGCGAAGGTGGAACCGGCGTGGAATGCGACGGACCCATGACACCCGTTGGGGATCCGGACACCGGCGGACATATGGGGAAGCGGATGTCCTGCACGATGGGTTTGTGAGCATGACCAAGTCGAGAACCGTACAGGACCGCGATAGCTGCCGTGTCGAGTTCCGGGTGCGCTACGCCGAATGCGACCCGATGGGATACCTGAATCACGGCAAGTACTGGGAATACTTCGAGATCGCTCGGACGGAGCTGCTGCGTCAAAACGGATTCCGATACCGTGATCTGGAGGCTGAGGGCGTTTTTTTCGTCGTGCATGAGGCCGCTTGCAGGTATCTCCTGCCCATTCGGTACGATGACTTAATCACCGTAAGCGTGAAGGTCGACCGGATCACCCGCACACGTGTTTACCACAGCTACGAGGTGAGCCGCGACGGCGAGCGGACCTGTGAGGCGACAACGACGCTGGCGTGTGTCGGGTGTGACGGTCGCCCCAGGCTTATGCCGGAAGCACTCTGGTTGCATTCGGGCTAGAGCAACTCTCGCTTTTGTGTGCCGTTCGACCCCCCTTTTTCCCCCCTTGGTAAGGGGGGATGAAAGGGGGGGCCCGGTACGCAATTTCGGGATCTGCTCTAAATCCTTGCCAAGCAAGTGTGTGCGGCGCGTGGTTGCGGATTGCTCGCGTGTTCAATGACGTCCGCGCGGACTTTTAGGCCGCGGTCGCTATACCGAATTGAATAATACTCTAACGCGAGCCTCACACGGGATCAGCTACATACTCTTGGAATTGCGAGCGGTAAGTCTGAATTCGCCGTGCGGTATCAGGCCTTCGACTGGTCCGGGTTGATCACCACGCGATCGCAGAGCTTCTTGAGATCGTCAAAGATTGCGACGCAGTCGTCAAGCACCCTCTCCTTGGCACGTTTTTCGAGTTCGGCTGCTTGCTGGGAGAGGATTGGGTATCCGTAACCCCAGCCACTGCCTTTGATCTGATGGGCTACCACTCGAAGAGACTCAAAATCTGCGGCGTTAATCGCCGCCTCCATTGTATCAAGGCGTTCCTGCAGCCCTTCCACGAACTGCACCACGATATCCGCAAAGGATGAGTCCTCACGAACAAGCTCCGATCCGATTAGATCCTGAGGATCTTGATTGTCACTGCTCATAGGAATACCCCTGGACACAAGACGCTCAGACCCGACCAGCACATTTTTATCGTCACACGGTCTGTACCGGTTGTGTTACGCACCGCGGCAATTGTGTATCAGCCCCCCGTCGCCGACTCCGGCCGGTTTGCGGTCGCCCGATAAAAGCCCGACCCGCATCGACTTGCCACACGTTGCGGTACCCCTGTACACTGCTAAGCGGCAGCGACACCCACGGTAAGCCGCATCCTTTGAGGTGCAGGTTCTAGCCCGCGCGAACTTACTACGGCGGTATAGCACCGTCGATCCATCAGGGGCGGCGTATGAGATTTCGCGCGTTGTTATGTTTGCTCGCAGGAGGCCCGTCGACCATGAAACCGACCACACGGCAAGGCCGAAAGACTTCGACCGACTCGCATTCCGGTGATCGGGCGATGTCGCTCATGTTTGCGCTGCAATCCCTAGCACATGACACCGGCTACGCCATTGACCACGACGATCTGAATGCGGCGCTGGGACTTTCGTGGATGACGACGGCTGTACCGGATGAGGATGATCTTGCGCGATGGCAGATGTACGCCCGCGACGCATTTGTCATTCCGGCGGGCAGGTTGTTCGGAATGACTATCCGCGATATTCACCCGCCCGAAGCAGCCCGCGGGCTTAATGGGCTACCCGAGTTCGCACAGCACTTCGACGCCAGCTACCGTCCGCTTGTGGTGCGAGCTTTGGAGCACGATCAATCCGTGCTCGCCTGGCAGGGCTGGCCGGGCGATCAGGCAATGATGTGGGGCATCATTACCACCACCTGCGACGAAGGAATCGGCTTGGCGGGCCGTGTGCCATGGCCAACAGCAGCACGGACATGCGAAGCCGAACATGAGTCACACGTGCCTTCGCCTTCGGCGCAGGCGTGCCGTCAGTACGACACGGTAATCCTCGACAGACCGCCCGTTCAGCTCTACGTCGTGGAAACGATCACGCCGACGCAGCCCGATCGCGACGAGCTTCTTGATATCGTTCTCGCCCACGCCGGACAGATACTCGACAACGCTCTGATGAAGCATTTCAGCGTCCTGGCCGGACCGGCCGCGTACGATGCGTGGATTGCGAGCGTCCGGGATGAGCAGGCAAGTGGCGCCGACTACTCTGATCTTGTAGAGGGCCATCGGCAAATGGGCACGAGCGTTCTGGCCGGCCATCGGTCGGCAATCCGTTTCCTTGAGCGCCAGCTTACCCTGACGATGGCGATAAAGCGTTCACTAATTGAAACGCTGATGGATAAGTGTCAGATAATCGTCACTTCGATCAGCCATTCGCTCGACGCAGCAGCAAACGACGCCTGGACCTCGACCGCAGCCGGCCGAACGAAGGTCGTGGACCCCATTACCCGCGCCCGTGTCGCCGCGAACGAAATGTTGACCGCGTTGGAGTCGCAAGCACGCGGTTCGTAGGTTGGGCTGTGCCCAATGGTCCTAAGCGTCCGTAATGAAATAACTCATAAAGCAATTCTCGTCCCTCTGTCTATACGTGGGACTATGATCGATGAACAGGCGATACGCCGAACGGGAATCAGGAAGCTGTCTTGGATCAACCCGGTCCGTCTCGTGGTCGACAGCTTCAGGACGCGCCGTGTATGTAAAGCGATCTTCGCGTTGCGCTCAAGGATATTTGGACAAATAGGGCAGGTATTGACATCGCAACCACTCACTGCGATTGCATCCTAAGTGCGATACTATTCGTGCATTCTTCATGGTTGTCTCCCGTCAAGAATCACCGTAGACCGTGCTCTCCAGCAGAAGACAGATTCTCATAACATTATTCGCTACTTGCCTGTCAGCGTTTCTGTTCCAATCGGCGTACCACATTCCGGACAGCGATCCGATGTCAGGCCGTACAACATGTACTCGCACTTCGGGCAGCGCGGTTCCTCGATGCGAATCGAAATGCGCAGCTTGCACGCCACACAGACTGAGTCTCCCAGACTGACGGACTGCTTCTTCCCACACCGCGGGCATACGACGACCATCGCAGTGAGTTCCGGCGAGAGTTGTTCATAATCAACCTTGCGGTTGATCCGGGCCAGGACGCACAGCGCGAGTGTACCACAACCGGTGACAATCCCTGCGGCTGCGGCAATCCGGCCGAGGATCTCATCGTCGATGCCAACTGTGAAGAGCCTGTCATCGATGACGATCAGGTCGATCATCCCGGCGGCCAGAATGGCTGTGATGATCGTACCGGTACGCACCCACTGCTGCTCCGGTGTCAGCGGGCACATCATGCTCAGGTTTGCGTGGGCAACGATGGCTGCAAGACTCAGCAGGACGCAGAAAATGACAAACCCCGGATCACTCCCTACGCCGGTCCAGATCTCGATCAACCACATTGCGCAGGCGATGGCGCTCGCAACGACGCCCGCCCAGCGCCAGTGCCGGCGTTCAGCGGTGCCGAGACCGACCAGGGCTAGAACGGCCAATCCACCGAACAGGCAAAAAGCACTGCCCGTCTCGCCCCAGTCTTCTTGAGCGACGAATCGGTCCGGCATCCAGATTCCGGCCATGAACACAACGAATGCCGCAAGCGTCACGACCAAGCCAACTCTACCGGCGTAGTACCCATACCGCTCTACCCGGATACGAAGAAACAACGCGGCGAACACTGTGCCCAGTGCGAAAGACATCATCGTGGAAGCGATTTCCTCTTCCCACCTCTTGCCCACCAGGAAGCGCGGTACGTCCCAGATGAGCATCAGGGCCATCAGGAATTCGACAATCACAACGACCATGCCCAGCAGGCCGGCCGACCGCGTCTTCTCACGGTCGATCAGCGTGGAGATGGGCAGCATCAGCCCGCAGGCGAGCGCGGTGGCGATGCCCGTCCCGACAACTCTCCAAGCCAGATCCCCCCCTTGAATCAGGACAGCCAGAACACCGGTCACGGCCGCAAACCCCAGCGACCACAACATTCCTCTAAGAAGAATCGTTCGAAGTGTCATGGAAACCCACGCTCAGTCCACGTTCGTTCTGCCATAATGATGTTACCCATATGAATGTCTCGCCACGACATAAGTCGGCGCACTGTCGCGCGCGCGCAACCTTGGAGAGGTCCGCGAGCCCGCACGGCGATCAAGCTCTGACGGTCCACACCTCCGCATTATCCTGAATACGATGACCGGAACACCGGCTCTCGACCCTCCCGGACTGAATCAATATCTTGATCTCGCGATTCCACTCTGTATCAGTATACATGCAGGGTGCTGCGATCGTCGCGTGAACGCGCAGTAGCTTCCACGTTGTTCGTTCGAGCTGTTCGAGAGTCTCTAGAAGCAACCTCTGCACCTCGTGCGGTTCTCCGACTTCCTTGTCTGGTTCGTTTGGAAACAGCATGCCGTCGATGTACCGGGCTCCAACGAACTTCCTGCGTGCTTTGACCATCGCTCGATTCATAAGATCAACTGCGTCTGGGTGCCGCGATCCGAAGATCAAATGGTACTTCGGTTGCTCGTCTTTGTATCTCTCGCGGATTGGGTACGCGAGCACATACTTGAACCACTTGTGCAAACAGTCTGAGTACCCGGCTGCGACCTTGTCTATCTTCTCCCGCTGGCTAATCGTCTCGTCAACGACGATATCTTGCCAATAAGTACCGCCTGCAATCACATCGCACTTCAACACCTCGTTGTGCGTCTTCTGTATCCCTTGGTGGCCTGTGGCTCGGGGTAGCAGACCCAATGCGCGCCGGACAAAACCTGTGCTTATGAAGTTGACGAGGGTCTCAACACTCCGGCCACCATGCAGCTTGTCGTACACACTCTTGAGGTCGTGGAAGAGAAGGTCTCCTGGCTTCATCGGGTCTACGTAGATAAACATCGTGTGAGTTACTGCCAGATTGGCGATATCATCTACAAAATCACGAAAATCACCGTGCCGAGTAGTAACCGGTACTGCAGTGTTCGCAAGATTCACCGTAACAGATCAGCCGTCTGCAATGCAAGACAGGGCCGGGAGATGTTAAAATAGGCAGTTTGCGCGGTCGTCCTTGCGCTGGTATGTAGACCGACATGCAGCC
>Ga0307432_1000497_pt1 | contig 29120 bp, 24 predicted proteins | sample SalMarWE160150MG_FD_202158 | JGI IMG/M metagenome (GOLD analysis project Ga0307432, IMG submission 202158) | Salt marsh sediment microbial communities from the Plum Island Ecosystem LTER, Massachusetts, United States - WE1603-150 | ecosystem: Environmental > Aquatic > Marine > Intertidal zone >...
GGGCGCTTTTTACCAGGAGGGATGTGGTCATCGTTGCCTCGGTCTCCTGCATCTATGGCCTCGGCTCGCCCGAGGAGTATCACGCCTTTGTAGTCAGCCTGGCTAAGGGCCAGAAAACAAAAAGGGACCGTATTGTCCGCCAGTTGGTTGACATGCAGTACGAAAGAAATGATATCGACTTCACCAGGGGCAGGTTCCGCATCAGGGGCGATACGCTGGAGGTCCAGCCCTCTTATGAGGAGGTGGCGGTGCGGGTGGAGCTCTGGGGGGACGAGGTGGAGCGCATCGTAGAGGTCGACCCGCTGACCGGTGAACTGCTGGCTGAGCGTGATTCCATAGACATCTATCCGGCAAAGCACTTCGTCACCTCCCACGATAAGCTGATGGCGGCCATCGAGGATATAAAGGTCGAGCTTGAAGAGAGGCTCAATGAGCTCAAGGGTCAGGGGAAACTGCTCGAGGCGGCCAGGCTGGAGGCGAGGACAAACTACGATATCGAGATGCTGCGGGAGGCGGGCTACTGCAACGCTGTGGAGAACTACTCGCGGCATCTGGCGCGACGCTCAGCGGGAAGCCCGCCATCGACGCTCCTCGACTATTTCCCCGATGATTTCCTCGTTTTCGTCGATGAATCGCATATGACGCTGCCTCAGGTACGGGGGATGTACCATGGCGACCGCTCGCGCAAGGAGACGCTGATAGAGTACGGCTTCCGCCTGCCGTCTGCGCTGGACAACCGCCCGCTCAACTTCTCTGAGTTCGAGGAGCATATCGGCCAGGCGGTCTATGTCTCGGCGACTCCCGGCCCTTATGAGTATGAGCACAGCGAGCAGATAGTGGAGCAACTAATCAGGCCTACCGGGCTGCTCGAGCCCTCAATCGAGCTAAAGTCCACCGAAGGGCAGATCGACGATCTCATGGAGCAGATAAGGGTGCGCGTTGAGCGGGGGGAGCGTTGTCTGGTTACCACTCTGACCAAGAGGATGGCGGAGCAACTGGCCGATTACCTCAAAGAGATGGGGATCAAGACACACTATCTGCACTCGGAGATCGATACGCTGGAGCGGGTCGAGATTCTGCGTGACCTGAGGCTTGGCGTCTATGATGTGGTGGTGGGGATCAACCTGCTGCGGGAGGGGTTGGACCTTCCCGAGGTGAGCCTGGTGGCGATACTCGATGCCGATAAAGAGGGTTATCTGAGGTCGAGAGACTCCCTCATTCAAACCATGGGGCGCGCTGCACGCCATATTGAAGGGCATGTTATAATGTACGCCGATACCATCACCGGCTCGATGAAAGCGGCCAGCGAGGAGGTTTTGCGGCGTCGCAATATCCAGACGGCTTACAATGAAAAGCATGGCATCACCCCTCAGGGAATCAAGAAGGCGATTAAAGATATTACTGACAGAGTAAGGGTTGTAGCGGAGACTCGCACCCCTTATACTATTGCTACTCTTCCAAAAGATGAGATGCTGCGCCTGATAAAGGATCTGGAATCGCAGATGAAGGCGGCGGCAAAAAATCTCGAGTTCGAGAAGGCGGCACTGTTTAGGGACCGCATCATCGAGCTGAGAAAGGAGATGGGCTGATGGCTATCGCAGTGCAAGACTTCCGCGAGAGGATGGAAGACAAGCAGAGCGTGTATAAGACAGAGGTTCTTGGAATTAAACAGATGGGCTGGTGGAGAGAGGAACCCTACCCTCATATTTTGCCTGAGGATTCCTGGTCGCTTAACCTGTGGGAGGAGATATCCTACAAGGCAATCCAGTACTTCGCTCAATCGCAAATCACCTGGCATAACCAGAAGAACAATATGCTGAGTTCACAGGTTATGTCGGTTAATATCTTCTTCCCACTGAAGCAATACCTCGAACTCATCAAACCGTGGCTTTCTCGCTACTACAGCGATGTGAAAAGCGTGACTGACCTTGATTTTGGATACATCGGCCCCAAAAACAGGAACTACTTCAATGAAAGAGGTGGGCGCGGTCAAAACAGGACAAGCTCTGACATATCCATCATCTGGGAGGATAAAGACAAGGGCAGAAACATGCTTCTCCTGGAGTACAAATTCACCGAGCCTAACTTTGGTGAGTGCAACCAGGAGAACAACCCCGACCGGCAGCGCTGCTTCTCATCGCGCAGGGTTGTCTTCTCTCCTCAAACACAGTGTCACAAGGCTCAGGTCGGGCGTACCTACTGGGATAGGATATTGTCCGAAGACACCCCTTTCCACAAGAAGTACCTGTTGACAGCGCACTACTGTCCATTTCGCTACGATTTCTACCAGTTAATGCGCAATCAACTACTGGCTCATTGCATCCAATCGGATCACGCTGCAGGCTTTAACCAAGTAGATTTTGGGGTTATGTACCACGCCGACAGTGATAAATTGCTGAGAATGTCCCACTCCTTCGGCGGAGAGCGTGACCCACTGAGGGCATGGCCTAATCTACTGAAGAATCCCGAGACTTTTCACGCCTTTACAGTGCAGGATTTTCTAGATGCCATTGACAAGGGTTTGCCTGAAGAGCTGATAGGGTGGCGCGTATATCTCAAACAGAGGTATGGCGTATAATATCTACCATTGACGGCAAACCGGGGTGATAAATTGGACGAGGAGACGAGGCAGGAGCGCCGTGAGAAGCGCAGGCGGAAGGAACGGAAGAAGATGCTTCAGCACGGCAAGAGCCTGGCCAGAGTCTATCGGGATGCTGTCCTCAAGCGCCTGAGAGGTAAGGCAAAATAAACTTTCATGGTCGGGTGCCCACCAGCGAGTGGTGAATATTTGTGGTCTAGATGCCGTTCGTGGTGAGCCCTTCGATTGCGTTCATGACAGGCTTGTCGAACCATTAACGTTATTTCAAAAAATTGGTGAATGAGCCATGTCTATTAACAGATCATAATGGGTGGCCTAGAGCATCTGCTCTAGGCATGGTTGGAGCGGATGCTCCAACCTACCCCATTAGACAGAACAGGCCCTTCGACAGACTATCCGAACGAAGTATCGGAGTCCGCAAGGCGGGCAGGGCTAACGGAACAAAATATACTTTCGAGGGGAGGGAGAGGCTTAGCGATGAGCTAGCTTTTTCTCTTTCGACTTTTGTCGTCCTCTTCTTCGAGAGGGATCTCCACCGCCTTTGAGGGGAGATAATCTCTGAGCTCCATCAGCCTGTCGGCGAGATAGTTTTGAATTTCAGCCATGTCCTTTGAGAGGGTGATGGTAATGCGAGAGCTGTAGCGTCCCATGCTACGAAACTTCTCATAGCGGGCTTTGACCAGATCGCTAATAGAGGCGCTGCGAACCTGGACCATCTCGCTTATCAGAATTCTCCTGAGCTGCTGTGCTGCCTCATCGGGGTCAGTATGAGCACCACCCTTAGGCTCAGGTATCAAAACATCCACCACGCCGAGCTCCACACAGTCCTGCGCAGTAAGCCTCAAGGCGGGAGCCACCTCCGCCGCCCTACTCTCGTCCCGATAGAGCAGGGTAGCTGCCCTCTCTGGAGGCATTACAGAAAAGATGGCGTTCTCCAGCATTAGAATGCGGTCGGCAACCCCAACTGCCAAGGCACCTTTGCTACCCCCCTCACCGATAATCACCGAGATAATTGGTGTCGGCAGGTCGGACATTATGGCTAGACAACGAGCAATAGCGTTCCCTAACCCCCTTTCCTCAGCGTCGAGGCCAGGGTATGCGCCGGGGGTATCGATAAAGGTGATGAGGGTGAGCCTGAATTTTGCTGCCAGAAACATCGCTCGCTGGGCCTTACGGAAGCCCTCAGGGCGGATTCTGCCATGATGCCTCTTTTCGCTATCATGGCTCCGCTCCTGAGCGATTATCACCACCGCCTCGCCTCCGATATCAGCCAGGCCGCATACCATGGCACTATCGTCGCCGTAGTAACGGTCACCGTGGAGTTCGATGAAGCTTGAGGTGATCCTGCTGATATAATCCAGAGAGGTGGGACGCTCTTTATGACGCGCCAATTGAACGCTCTGCCAAGCCGACTCTCTGCGGGGCACTATGGGGGGGTAGGGGCCGAATCTCCGCTTTATGGCTAGACGGTATTGAGAGGAGAGGAGGTCGAGTAAGGTTGCTAGTAGTCCTCGCAGCTTGTCACGCTCCACCACACAGTCGATCATCCCGTGCATCAGATGGGATTCGGCGGTATGGGCATCGGGGGGAAGCTCCTTGCCCTCGGTCTGCTCCACAACCTTCATAGGGGCGAAGCCAAGAAGAGCATTGGGTTCGGCGATAATAAAGTCAGCGAGGTTGGCAAAGCTGGCATAGACGTCCCCTGTGGTAGGGTTTGTCAGGATGGATATAAATGGGAGCCGAGCGGCATGAACTTGCCTGGCTGCGGCCGCCGTTTTTGCCGTTTGCATCAAAGCAAGTATCCCCTCCTGCACTCTGGCGCCGCCACTGGAGACCACCGCTACCAGCGGGAGCTTTTTCTTAAGGGCATGCTCAAAGGCAAGGGCTACTTTTTCCCCGACAACGCATCCCATGCTACCCCCTAAGAAGCTGAAGTCCAATACCACAATGACGGTAAGGGTGCCCTCGATCTGGCAAACCCCGGTGACCACAGCCTCTGGGAGGCCGGTCATCCTCTGAGCATCGGTGACGCGCTTCTTGTAGGATGCCTCCCCCTTGAAAGGGAGGGGGTCAAGCGACGCCAGGGAACGATTTATCTCCTGGAAGGTTCCTTCATCTGCCAGGGTGGCTATTCTATCATAGGCGGGGAGCACATAATGAAAACCACATTCCGGGCATACGCGATAGCGCTGATAAAGCTCAGAGGAGGCAAGGTCCGTGTTGCAGTTGAGGCAACTCTCCAGCAGGCCGACAGAAGCCTTTAGCTGCATCCCACGTCGACCAAAAATCCAGGCGATAATCTCCTTCATCAATTTACCCCCTCCTTCTATTTTAGCACCTCGCGAGACTTCCCTGGCTCCCCAGCGGCGACCACGCCTTGCTCTTCCAGAAGGTCCATGATCCGCGCTGCCCGGGGGTAACCAATGCCCAATCGCCGCTGCAGAAAAGAGGTGGAGATACGGCTGTGCTCGTGGGCAAGGCGTTTCGCCTTCTCCAGAAGGGGGTCCTCATCGGCACCATTGCCTCCAGTAGCAGTTGCCTTGACGAAGTCCTCCATTATCTGCGGGATATAGACCTCTTGAGGGCGATGGCTAATCCAGAAGCTTACCAGCCGCTCGATGTCAGCCTCAGAGACAAAGCTTCCTTGAAGGCGTTTCGGTTTGGGAGCATCCGGAGGTAAAAAGAGCATGTCCCCTCGACCCAACAGCTTCTCAGCACCGCCAATATCAAGTATAGTGCGTGAGTCCACCTGCGATGCCACAGCGAAGCTGATGCGAGCGGGGAAATTAGCCTTAATCAGGCCAGTAATGACATCAACAGAGGGGCGCTGGGTGGCTACGATCATGTGTATTCCGGTAGCTCGGGCAAGCTGGGCTAAACGGCAGATGTTGCGCTCGGCTTCATCAGGTGCGGTGCTCATTAACTCGGCAAGCTCATCGATGACGAGGACTAAGTAAGGGAGCGGCTGCGCCACCCTGGGGTTCTTATTATAGGCTTCGATATCACGTGAGCCCATCGCGGCTAGTCTGTCATAGCGGTGCTCCATCTCCTTTGTAAGCCACTTCAGCGTGCCCATCGCTTTTTCACTTTCCACGATCACCGGAGAGACCAGATGGGGGATGCTGTTGAAGTCGACCAGTTCCACCCTTTTTAGATCGATCAGAAGTAGTCTGAACTGATCAGGGTTTGTATGAAGCAGAAAGGTAGTGATCATCGATTTGATGCAAATGCTTTTACCACTTCCCGTCTGCCCGGCGATGAGCAGATGGGGCATCTTGGCAAGGTCGGCAACTACAGGCTCACCGGTGACCGTCTTGCCCAAGGCAAGGGGCAGCCTGGCCCTGGCCTTAAGCTTGTAGAAAGCGGCGCTCTCTATGATGCTCCTCAATGTAACTACAGCAGCTATTGTATTGGGCACTTCGATACCGACCATGGATTTCCCCGGCACCGGGGCTTCGATTTTAATCGATGGGGCAGCCAAAGCTAAAGCAAGGTCGTTAGCCAGTGATGAGATGCGCTCCACTTTGACCCTGGTCTTGGAGACCTCCTCGACCCGCACCCTGATATTACCGTCCTTGTCCTTCTCCTTTATCTCCTTATATTTGCGGTCCCAGCCGGGCTCAACGCCATATTGAGTCACGGTAGGTCCTACATTCACCTGAACAACCTTAGCCTCAACATTGTAGCTCGTCAGGGCTTCCTCAATAAGCCTCGACCCCCGCTCGGTATCCACCTGGATAGGTTCAACCTCAGGCGTTCTATCGAGGATGTTAATGGAGGGCAATGGCCATTTCCCACTTGCCGTCTCAGCTTCTTCGACTCTTTTCTCAGCTACAGGGGTATGGGTTGTCGCTATTACGGGCACGACTTCGGGCTCAACCACTCTGGTGGCCTCTTCAGGTGTTTCATACTCCACTTTTTGCACAGGTGCGGCGGCAGGCTTTCGAGGTCGCCGAGGCTTGGGGGTTATGAGTCGGCGTAGAGGATGGCGTCGATAAAAGACAAAAGGCCAGATTGCAGCTCGCCAGAGGTATTTATGCAGCGGATAGTGGCGATATGCATTCGATAGAGCGGAGGCAATAGACGAAAGGATGTGCCAACTTCCGCGTGGCGCTACTAGAAAGATGCCTAGAAGAACTATACCGGCGAGTCTCAAGCCACCGAGGGCATTCGGGGCGCCAATAACTGCCATACCCAGCGTTCCTCCCAAGGCAAAGAAGGCGAGAAGCCCAAAAAGAGCGAGGACAAAGGCAATGGCACCCAGCCAGCGGTTCCACCTACGCAGGGCGAGAGCAGAGGCAATATCACCCAGCGACTGGCTCCATCTCCGAAGGAATTCGGGTACTCCTCGTCGGGCCACTATCATTCCTAAAAGCACAATCACCACCGCCACCACAATAAGCCCTACCCCGAATGTACCAATAAGGGCACCCCAAGCAGCGCTAAAGGCTGAGACAACCGGAGAGCTGAAAGAAAACAGCAACGCCACAAAGATGATTAAAAGCAAGATCCACCTCACCGGGCGCGAGAAGAAAAAACCAAAAAAGCGCCTGATGGGGGAAGGACTCCCACCTATGGCTGTGCTGGAGGCTCCTTTAGATATCTTGCGAGGCTTTCCTTTAGCCTTTGCCAACAGTCTCCCCCTAGAACATAGATAGCTGTTCAGGTTTATGCTCTTCCTTAACCTCCTCAACCTCCTCTGCTTGAGCTAGGAGTCGAGGTATCTTAAGCATATCCTCTTGAATGGTCTGACGCAAGCTCTGCTGGTGTAAGGCTGCAGCAGGGTGATACATGGCGAAGTGGATTATCCCTTCCTTTTTTCGTGCTGTGCCATGGACCTTCCCTATGGAACTGCCGGGAAAGAACTGAGCCAGGGAGTAACGACCCAGGGTAACGATCATCTTTGGTCGAATCAACTCTATCTGGCGGTCAAGCCACTTTCGACACGCCATCATCTCGGACGGCAGAGGGTCGCGGTTTGTCGGGGGGCGGCATTTGATCACATTCGCAATATAGACATCATCACGCGTCATCCCAATCGAATGGAGCAGCTCATCGAGGAAATGACCCGCTGGTCCTACAAAGGGTCGCCCCTGCTGATCCTCATGCCAACCCGGTGCCTCACCTATGAAGATAATATCGGCATCCTCAGGGCCCTCGCCAGGCACTACCTTAGTGCGATACTTCGCCAGTTCGCAATCCTCACAGAGGGCTATCTCTTTGTAAAGCTCGCTAAGTGCTGACACTTCGCCTCCCTGTTATCATCATTACTATGCCGACAACGATCAATAAGGCGCCCCAGACATTGCGCAACAAAGAAGCATCTAGCATGTCGGCAAGCATACCTCCAAGAAAGCTAAAGACAACTGCAGACGGGATAATCCAAACCGCTACCCCCAGCCTGACATTGTGCTGCCGGTAATGGGTGATCGCGCCCACTAGTGACATTAGCGTAATCACTGTCAGGGAGACTCCCTGTGCTGTATGTTGCTCTACGCCCAACAATAGAACCAACCCCGGAATCAGGATAACTCCTCCCCCAATGCCAAGCATCCCGGCAAGTATCCCTGCCACCAATCCTATCCCGATTCCAATAGCGAAAATCATCTCTAATCTCTGCTAGGTAACAATCATATATATACCCAAAAACACCATGAAGGCGCTGAATATCCACCTTAGCTGCGTTGCCGGTACCCGTATCATCAGTTTTGCCCCCGCAAACACCCCCACTATTCCCCCTATAGCCAGTGCGGGGATCAGTACCCAGTCCATATCCCCCGGAATATGTCCGAGAAAGGCATAAGTGATAGCGCCGATGATAGCTATGGGGAAGATCACGGTGATGGATGTACCGTGGGCCTGATGCTGCGCCACCCCCAAGAGTATAACCATGAGTGGCACCAAAAACACACCTCCACCCACACCTGTAAGCCCGGCTTGCATCCCAGCGACGGCACCAATCAGGATGGAAATAAGAACGACCCGCTTCAAGCACTGTCCCACCTTACTCTTGGAAGGATGATAGCATACCCCTATAGGCGAGTCAATTTACGAATGTATAGATTTATATCTGGGGTGCACATAAAAAAATCCTGGAGCAGAGGCTATTGTAGACCCCCTTTTTCAACATATTGACAAATATCGTAAACTCTGCTGCATTTCCACGCCTAAAAATCCACGTTGCCGAGCCCTCTATGTTTTCTCATACGTAGTATTCGCGATTTTGGTGCGCTCAAGTTCAAACGACTAACAAAATCAGAGCAAGTGGTATATGATATCAATACTAGGAAGAATCGGCTGAGACATTGTTAGTAGAAAGGAGCGTTGAACTATGGCTAATGACTTAGCTATCATGCTAGCGGATTTGAAGGAAAAAGAGGCTCTGGAGATTGCCCAAGCTAGACTCAATGCCGGTGGTGACCCCCTCAGTATCCTCGACGACGCTAGACGTGGCATGGAAATCGTTGGCAAGCGCTTCGAAAATAGTGAGTATTTCATCCCCGACCTGGTATATTCCGGCGAGATCTTGAAGGAAATAACCGAAATGGTTAAGCCGAAGTTGACAAAAGCCGCCGAGGTCAAGCGTTTGGGTAAGGTTATTATAGGCACTGTATCCGGCGACATACACGATATCGGCAAGAACATCGTTACCTTTATGCTCGATATAAACGGCTTCGAGGTCTACGACCTGGGTGTGGATGTCTCAGCACAGCAGTTTGTTGACAAGATAAAGGAAACTAATACCAGTATTGTTGGATTGAGCGGATTCTTGACATTGGCTTTTGATTCGATGAAGGAAACAATAGATGCGATAAAAGCTGCTGGTCTGAGAGACAAAGTGAAGATTATGATTGGCGGTGGTCAGATGAGTGAGGATATCAGGAAGTATGCCGGGGCTGATTCCTACGGGTCAAACGCCATGGCTGGCGTATCACTGGCCAAAGAATGGGTAGGAGGTCAATGAAGATGGATAAGACGCAAGAGAGGCTCGATCTATGGTGCTCAGGACAGGGCATTCAATTCAAGGACGCCGAAGCCGAAGAGACCTATAGGAAACGAACAAGAAGACTGGCTGACGCTATCCAGTTGAAAGTGCCTGACAGAATGCCCATCGCTCCGTTGGTCACGTTCTTCGCAGCGAATTACGTCGGCCTCAGCCCTGAAGAGGCGATGTACGATCTTGATAAGGCGTACGCAGCCTACAAGCAAACCGCGCTTGATTTTCAGTGGGACACGGCCTTCAGCCACATGATCGCTTTCTCGGGGCCATGGCTTGAGGCCTTTGACTACAAGCAGCTCAAGTGGCCGGGCCATGGCGTACCCTCCAATCGCACGTACCAGTTCGTCGAAGGAGAATACATGAAGGCGGACGAATACGACGCCTTCCTCGAAGACCCCTCCGACTTCCTCATAAGGACCTACCTCCCGCGTGTAAGTGGAGCGCTGTCGCCACTCCAGATGCTCCCCCCGATAAGAATGGTGCTCCCGTACTACCTGGGGCTTATGTTCATGTTTGGAGTAGCCGGTGCGATGGGAACCGCCAGTGCCTTAGAATCTCTAATCAAGGCGATCACTGAATTCGGGAGGTTTTCGGCCAGTACCGCTGCTTTCGGTCAGGAGATGGCCAGCCTCGGTTTCCCTTCCATCTTTGGAGGGATGACACAGGCCCCCTTCGACACCGTCGGAGACTCTCTGAGAGGGACCCAAGGGATAATGTTGGACATGTATCGCCAGCCGGACAAGCTTCAGAAGGCTATGGACCTGATCCTACCCGACGCCATACAGATGGGCGTGATCTCAGCAAGCATATCGCCAAGCCCCACCGTGTTCATACCACTGCACAAAGGGCCCATGGGGTTCATGTCCATCGAGCAGTTCAAGACCTTCTACTGGCCCACACTACATAAGCTGATGTTGGCGCTCATCGACGAAGGGCTGGTGCCTATGCCCTTCATCGAGGCCGATTACACCGACAGGCTGGAGATCATCAAGGACATACCCAGGGGAAAGGCCATCTACTGGTTCGAGCGAACAGATGTGTTTAAAGCAAAGGAGATCCTGGGCGACCGTGTATGCATTAAGGGCAATGTGCCATCCTCATTACTTTGCACCGGCACCCCAGACCAGGTCAAAGCCTATTGCAAGAAGCTCATCGATGTTGTCGGCAAGGGCGGCGGCTTAATCGTCGACGGCGACATAGGGATAGCTGATGAGGCTAAGCCTGAAAACGTGAAGGCAATGACCGACTTCGTCAAAGAATATGGCGTATATAAATAAATGCTGGAAAAGGTGAGGCACTATTGCAATAGGCAAGTCTTGGCGACAGAAGCATCCTGACAGAGATGTCCCCATTCGATTGATCGATGAGGCTGCGAGGGCTACGAACACGCCTATAGTCTGTTGACGTCTACTATTTAACCACGTAAGATAGCCATGATGTGTGTAAAATAATTAAAGCTGACCGTTAAGCATGCACACAAGTAAGGATTGGGAGGTAACGATGTCACAGTTGGCTGATGCTTTAGCGAGTTTAGATGAGGATGAGGTAGCGAAGCTAGTACGTGCAAAAATAGATGCCAGCGTTGACGCCATGTCTATACTCAATGAATGCCGCAGTGGCATGGATATCGTCGGCGAGCGCTATAAGAGCGGGGAGTATTTCCTCAGCGAGCTCGTCGTGTCTGGTGAGATATTCAAGGAGTCCATGAAGGTCATTGAACCTCACCTGAAAGTGGGCAAACAAGCAGATACCTTAACCAAGGTGGTTCTGGGCACGGTCAAAGGCGATATCCACAACATAGGCAAAGACATTGTAAGCGTCCTTCTGGGAGCAGCCGGCTTCGAGGTATATGACCTGGGGGTAGATGTGGAGCCGCGTCTCTTTGTGGAGAAATTGGTTGAGACGGAGGCGCCCATTCTAGGGATGTCAGGCTTGCTGACGCCTTCCTTTGAATCAATGAAGGAAACGGTTACAGCTGTTGAGGCTGCGGGGCTGCGAGATAAAGTAAGGGTCATCGTTGGCGGTGGCGTTGTTACCGAACTGGTTGGGAAGTATGTTGGGGCCGATAGGTTTACTTCCGACGGCCTTAAAGGTGTAGAGATGTGCAAGGAATTTGCCAAAGATTTGAAATAGGAAAAGTCAAGATCTTCCGAGTGCTGAATATTAATGCCTGGCGATTTAAAAGTGGGGGGAAGGCAGGTAAAGAGAATGACAGCAGATAACCTGGCCAGCCGGATGGCAAGATTGCAAGCAGCTATTAACCTGGAGGAGGGTGACAGAGTCCCAGTCTCACTGATGATGGGCGCTACAATGCCCTGTCGTTACAAAGGCATTTCCCAGGGGGAGTTGTACAGGAATCCAGCCAAGGGACACCGAGCAGTGCTTGAGGTTTTTGATGAGCTCGGTGGATATGATGCTGCTGGAGCTGGTGCAAACACATCTCGTGAAGAGAATCTGCTTGACGCACCAATGAGGATTAAGGTGCCTGGAAGGGACATCCCTGAACATGACCCCATTCAATGGGAAGAGGCGGAGGTTCTGACTCACGAAGACTATGACAAGATAATCGAGCATGGGTGGAAGGATTTCATGCTTGAATTCTACCCACACTTCAGGGGCTGGGACCCTGCTGAATACACTACTCGGATTGAAACCAAAGCAGCCAGAGACATAAAGCAGCAGAAGGAGGTCATGAGGGTCTGGGAGGAGAAAGAGATACCTGTTTATCAGGTTAGTTATGTGAACACTCCGCTTATGATGTTATCGTCGTGCCGATCATTCGTACCATTCACCATGGACCTCTACCGCATTCCTGATAAAGTGGAGGCCACTATGGATGCAATGATTGACGACCTCATTGAGATATCCATCAAAAGTGTCAAGGTTATGGGAATATCTCTCCCCACAGGAATACCAGCCAAGTCGCTGGTCCTTGAAAGAGGAGGCTCATTTTATTACCCTCTCCGCATATTTGAGCGATTTGAGTGGCCGTATACAAAGAAGATGGTGGAAGCCTTCATTGATGAAGGGATCATGCCTATCTTACATTTTGACCAGGATTGGACTCTAAACCTCCCTTATCTAAAGGAGTTGCCCAGGGGAAAGTGCATTTGCCAGTTTGATAGCTGCACCGACATTTTCAAGGCAAAAGAGATTCTCAGAGACCATATGTGTATCATGGGCGATGTGTCCCCATCATTACTCTCTCTTGGCACGCCAGAGGAGGTGGAGGCCTACTGCAAGAAGCTCATCGATATAATCGGGGAAGGCGGTGGGTTCATTTTAGGTGTTGGTTGTAGTGTCCCAACAAACGCCAAGTTTGAGAATCTCAAGGCAATGGTTGATACTGCTAAAAACTACCAGCCTACACGTGCAGCTTAAGATAGGTGAATCCACCAATACTACAAGTATATGCCTCGACCAAGGACAAATACGTGCCCATAATCCGCGATATCCCCCTGAGCTTGAAGATAAAGGAAGTGCTGCGCCGAGCAGGAATCAAAGAGCACTCTAAGCTCAAACCTAAGGCGGAAACTTCAATCTGTGAACTGCTTGTCAGTGTAGATGAAGCTCATCTCCTGGAGCCAGCTATCGCCTACGAAATCTACCCAATAACCAAGTTAGGTAGAAATAAAGTGTCTTTGGATGGTGGCGCAGCACTGCGCTGTTCGCTAATCTATTCGGTCTTTCCACAGGCCAAGGAGCTTGCCGTGTTGGTCTGCACCATCAGCCCCAGGCTGGAAGAGAAGGTGGCAGACTATTTTGGCAGGAGTGAGTCTTTGCAAGGCATGCTTCTGGACGCTATCGGAAGCGTAGCAGTGGACTCATTGGCTCTGGAGATGTGCAGGCTTATAGCAGGTGAGGCATCATCCCGTGATTTGCAAGCCGGTAGTCCACTCAGCCCAGGTAGCCCTGGTTTCCCTATCACGGAGCAATGGCAGATGTTGAACTTAGTGCCGGCGGAGGAAATCGGGGTTAGTCTTGCGTCTACAGCAATAATGATTCCACGAAAATCGGTTTCCATGGTCATTGGCATAGGGACGCAGATGGCAACCTGGACGCGGGCTGAAGTATGCTCCCGCTGCACCCTCAGCAAAACCTGCCCATATAGAATAGAGGCTTATTAGAATAAGCCCTAGATTGAGAGAATATGGCAGTTTATACAGTGGATTTTGAGCCGGTAGGTAGAAGAGGACAGTGTCAGTGCAATGAGTCTCTCTTGGCCTGCGCCCGCCAACTCGGTGTGGGTATTGTTAGTCTGTGCGGAGGCCAGGGAAGCTGCCACTCCTGCAAGGTGCGAGTCCTGAATGGAAGTGTTTCCGAACCAACCTCCAACGAGCGAGAGGCCTTTTCCCCCCAAGAACTGAAAGATGGCTGGCGCCTGGCGTGCCAGACATATCCTGCCAGCGATTGCAAATTGAGCGTACCTGCTGAGTCGATGCCAACCATCCAGCGGACGCAAGTGGAGGGATTAGAAATAGCGGTCAGCCCTGAACCACCTGTTAAAGGGTACTACCTTGAACTGCAAAGGCCATCCTTGTCTGATCCGCAGGCTGACACCGACCGACTGCTGGAAGCACTGGAGCAGCAACATCAGTTGCATTGCAGCAAAGTTGACATTGACGCAGTGCGTGCCATCTCGCCCAAGTTACGCTCGTGGAAATGGTCATTCCAAGCTTCAGTTCGTCAAGACGAGGTAATAGCTCTTGGTCCGCAGTCAAATCGCCAGCTAGGGCTGGCAGTAGATTTAGGCACCACCAAGATCGCCGGCTATCTGGTTGATTTGAGCGACGGTCGGACAATAGCCGCCAAAGGAATCATGAACCCCCAGATAAGTTATGGAGAGGACATAATCAGTCGTATCATGGGTGTGATAAGGTCGTCGGCTGAGGGTGTACGTCTGCGGGAAGTGGTGATAGAAGCACTCAACCAGTTAGCCAGTGATTTGTGCAATGAGGCTGACGCTGAAAGGGAAGAAATTGTCGAGGCAGTCTTAGTCGGCAACACAGCTATGCACCATCTTTTCCTCGGCTTACCAGTCAAACAGCTTGTTTACTCTCCCTTTGTCCCCGCAGTCAGCATGGCTCAAGACATAAAGGCGCGCGACGTGGGCCTACACGTTGCTCCAGGGGCCTACGTGCACCTGCTGCCCAATATCGCCGGTTTTGTCGGTGCCGACCATACCGCAATGTTACTTGCAACCCAAGCATGGCAAGCCGAAGAACTCACAGTGGCTCTTGACATCGGGACCAATACTGAGGTCTCTTTGGTGAGTAATGGGAAGGTAACCGCAGTCTCCTGTGCTTCTGGGCCAGCCTTTGAAGGCGGTCATATTAAAGATGGAATGAGAGCGGCAGCTGGAGCCATTGAACGGGTGCGGATAGTTGATGACGGCGTTCAGTACCAGACGGTTGACGACATGCCGCCAACTGGTATCTGCGGGTCGGGCATCCTTGATGCTCTGGCCCAACTCTATCTGGCTGGAATTATCGACAAGGGCGGCAGGATGAAAGAGAATCACCCGCGCGTTCGTACTGTAAAGAAGCAGCGCGAGTTCGTGCTGGTTGACAAACAGGAGCGAGATAGCGGATCAGCCATTGTAATTACTCAGGGGGACGTGCGAGAGCTGCAACTGGCTAAGGCAGCCATTCGCACCGGTATCCAGGCGCTCCTGGAAACTAATGGCCGCTCTGAAGAAGAGATTGCCCGAGTAACAATAGCTGGAGCCTTTGGCAGCTACATCGATGTATCCAGTGCAGTCATTATCGGCCTATTGCCCTCAATACCTATTGACCGCTTTCGGCAGGTGGGGAATGCCGCCGGCATGGGAGCTAAGCTGGCTCTAATCTCCCTCAGCAGTCGCACTCAAGCCCAGGAGCTAGCCTCGCGAGTCAATTATATTGAATTGGCCAGTGCTCCTAACTTCACGCAGACCTTTGTTCAGGCAGGTTATATGGGACGGTACAGGCTGAACAATGGCAAGAGGGAGGAACTCGACTGATGGAAACCAGGGTGTCGAGCGCAACGAGAGAGGTAATCATTGGAGATAGCCAGCCAACAGTTCTCATAGGCGAGCGTATCAACCCTGCGGGCAAGAAGAAACTGGCCGAGGCTCTGCAAGCAGGGAATCTTGAGATTGTCCGCAGGGAAGCTATGGCTCAAGAGCAAGCTGGGGCCGACATCCTTGACATCAACATAAGCACGTTCGGTGTGGATGAGGTATCTTTACTTCCGCAGGCAGTCCAGGCGGTGATGGACTCAGTAGACATACCGCTATGCCTTGACAGTACCAACCTGGAGGCTTTGACAGCAGCTCTAAAAGTTTACAAGGGCAAGCCGCTCATCAACTCAGTAACCGGTGAAGAGCACTCCATGGACAAGGTTTTGCCGCTGGTTAAGGAACACGGAGCAGCAGTCATTGGTTTGGTGCAAGATGATGAAGGTATCCCAAAGGATTCGGAGCGGCGGGTAGCCATCGCTCATAAGATAGTGGAGCGAGCCGAGTCAGTGGGCATCCCTCGCCAGGATGTTATCATTGACTGCCTTACCTTGGCCGTTGGAGCCGATACCAGCTCTGGGCTAGCGGCCATAGAAACTGCTAGCCGAGTAAAGGCCGAATTAGGGGTGAACCTAACGCTTGCCGCCAGCAATATCTCCTTCGGCATGCCCGACCGCCACCTGCTCAATAGTGCCTTCGTGGCTGTGGTTATTGCCGCTGGTGTGACCTGCATGATTGCGGATGTAGCCAGGGTGCGGCCGATAGTTCTAGCTGCTGACCTAATCCTGAACCGCGATAAGCGTGCCAGACGTTACATTGAAGCCTACCGCCAACGCATACAGCAGAGAGAGAAATAGGGTTCAAAACCAAAGAAGGGAGCGCTTTGAAAGCAGAGTGTGCACATATAAAACAAAGAACATTCGGTGGTTTGTTCAGGACAGTTCTGATTACGGGTTGTTTTTAGGACGGTAGTAAATACGTTTCGTTTGGCACCTAGCATAACGAGATTCAATAAAGAAGCTGGCAGTGCCTCTCAGTAACACTGCCAGCCAGCTTAAGCCAGCAATACTTGTTTTAAAAATCAGTTTCCCTCTTTATTTGAAGCCAACCTGAGGGCAACCCATGCTCCCAGCGGGTCACGCAATGCTTTGACTTTGGATTCGAGCCAACTGATATCACCACCAGCTAAGGCTTCCCTTTCCTCAGGGTTTAGATCATAGCCTTTTAGAATCTTATCAGGTTCTTGGGCCAAGCTTGTAAAGAACGTGTCATCACCTCCAGCTTTGGCGAGCACTGCTCTAGCAAGCACATCTCGTAAGGCTTTACTACCCATTCGATCCAGAGTAGGCACCTGGTTTACCTCGGCATGTTTGGCGACCACTGTTCTAGCTACTGCTTCACGTAAGACCCTGCTTCCACTCGCCAGTTCAGTCACCCTTTCAGGCTCGGCGTGACCGTAGTAAGGAACCATTGTCTTCAGCCAGCGCTTTATTGACACCCACATATCGGCCCGATCCTGTCGCAGATAAGCTGTCCAGTACACTGCGCCTACCAAGAGACCGCCACCTATGATGTTTCCAATTGTGACTGGAACAAGGTTACCGACAAACCCTCCAACATTGAGATTACCTACGCCGGCCGAAGTCAACCCAGCAGCCTGAAGCACAGCGGGCTGTTTTGTCATCAATATACCCATAGGGATGAAATACATATTGGCTATACTGTGCTCAAAGCCAGCCGCTACAAACGCGGTGATAGGAAACAGGATGCCAAATATCTTACCCACGACGGTACGAGCGCTAAAGCATAGCCAGATAGCCAAGCAAACAAGGGCATTGCATAGTATGCCACGTGTTAGTGCCGCACCGAAGGAGAGATTAACTTTGGCGTTGGCAATCGTGACAGCGTTTGCCCCTACCGCATTGCTGTGTAAACCCCACTGTAGCGTGTAAAACATCAGGCCCACCAAGGCCACGGAGCCAATGAGGTTGGAAAAATATACCAACCCCCAATTTCGAAGCAAACGAGTAAAGCTGATTTTGGCACTGAACCAGGCCATCACTAGAAGGGAATTACCGGTAAATAGTTCCGCACCAGCCACTACCACAAGAACTAGGCCTAGGCAAAAGACAACCCCAGCCAGAAGCTTGGTCATCCCAAAGCCCAGGCCAGCATCGGTGGTAACCAAGGTGGCAAGCATAGCCCCAAGACCTATAAAAGCCCCAGCCAGGATGCCAAGAAGAACTGTACTGAGGATGCTGAGGTTTCCTTTGGTGACCCCTACACTTTCCGCCTTCCGGGCAATCTCAGGAGGCGGGATACAGTCCGAAGCTGCCTTCTTCGCCAGTTCAGCCATATCCTCACGCTTAGGAGGTTGCCCTACTGGTCTATCCTGTGCTTTCATGTCACACTTCCTTGATCAAATGCTAGACCTGTAAAACGACCTCAGATCACCACTTCTCTTGACTCAGCCTGCACCATAGCCAGGTTGCCAATCGGTCATCTAACTTGCCTACCCACTCCTCAATCTTCTTGACGTCACCGCTGGCCAAGGCAGCTTTTTCCTTTGAGGTTAGGGTATAGTACTCAGCAAGAGCCTCGCTGGGGTTATCCGCTAGGCTAGCTAAAAAGTCGCTCTCCTCGGCGGCCCGTTCCAGCACTGACAACACTACTTCCCTACCTCTGACAGACTCAGCATTCTTGGCTTCTTTTACTTCTGTCTTGGTTAACACGCTCATCTCAGTTCCCCTTTCTTCTCTCGATTCTCCATCTATAGAATATCAGCATCTGAGGTGTAATCCATCGACCCTTGGCTCTAATTTGGCGTGCCCGAAGGTGCAATCTTCCATGGACAAAAGTACAGTACGCAGATGTGCAAAAGTACTAAACCTGGATTTCCCATATCAAACCGAGGGTATAGACAGGCATTGATGGTAGGATAGTTTCAAAAGCCCCCTGTTTGGCCACATTAGACGGGGCTAATTGGAGAAACTCAATGGGTGAAAAGGCCAAGGAGGTACTGAAGCTTTAATTTGATAAGCGGCTGAGGCTAGAATTCCACGGGGCCAAGATTACCTCAGACGCAGGGCTGCCGCCCTGTCGAGAACTGGACGGGGTGCTTGGATTGATGGAGATGGCACCGACCTATCTGCAAGAGACCCGCGGTGGCAGGAATGTGTAGCATGAGTTGGTGCCCCTGTTACGGCAGTCAGTGTATAGTCGTCTGACAGGATACGCAGCGGGGAAAGGGGAGGAAGAGGAGAGCTATACAACATTGAGTTAAAGAGAAGGGGGGGCCATTAGGACCCCCCTTCAGACCACCCTTTTGCCGCTGGTCGTTTCAGTCAATTGCTGTTCCTATTTCGCAGCCGTGCCCACGATGGCCGTGTCTTGAACGATCGCCTCCGCCTCTCCCATTACCTGAGCCAGTGCCTCAGCCTGCCTCTTTTGCCGTGCGTGTGTTACCCGCATGACCCGATACAGACCACCAACGTTCAGGTACCACAAGAAAGCCACCGGGAAGAGGATGATGGGTATTGCTACCACCAGCGCTACGATTACCTGCCATTCCATTTCATTTCCTCCTTTCGAGCCCCTGCCTTGCCCCTTTGGGCTAAGGCAACCATTTCGGTTATTCAAGGTAAGAGGTGGGACTAGACCCAAGAACCTTTTTTGGTGTGCTTACCGTCTCTCTTACCTCCACCATCACATTACCACACTGCTGGCAGAACTGACTTCCGCCGTAATGCCTGTTTCTGGTCGCCGAAAAGACCTGAGAAGCTGACAGAATCGCAGGTCATTATGCCTGGATGTAACGATGCTGAACTAAGCGAATAGGCTTAGTCGAGTCACCATCCGTGCTCCCGTCCAGAGAACAAGTCCCATGCAACTGGATAGCCGACCTGAGGGGTCAGTTTCCTGCTCAAACCGATATTATGTTCTAAAAAGAATGGAAAGAAGATGATTTTGTTGCCACCCCAGTCCTAATGCTGTACAATCGACTTGAGAAATCAGCAACGTAGACTTGTGCCAGAGAGGTGGCGTTGAAGACGTCAAAGAAGAAGATAGGCATAGTGATCGCAGATGACCATCCGCTATTGCGAGAGGCAATCCGAAATGCCTTTGAACAGCACGAAGACATGGAGGTGCTGGGCGAGGCTGGTGATGGCGAGGAAGCGGTCAAGTTAAGCTCAGAGTTGAAGCCAGACATAGTAATAATGGACATTGTGATGCCAAATCTTAGTGGTATCGAGGCAACAAGGGAGATCAGGAAGGTAAGCCCCACTACCGCCGTCCTGATCTTAACAGCCTATGACGATGATCGTTATGTAATCGGCCTGCTAGAGGCAGGAGCGGCTGGTTACTTGCTAAAGAGTGCTCGTGGCCAGGACCTAGTAGGGGCTGTCCGCACGGTACGCGCCGGTGAATCAGTGCTCCATCCTGCTATAATCGCTAAAATCCTAAAACACCGTGTGCAGACCCAGGCTCAGATCGGTGAACGCAAGGCAGGAGAACAACTCAGCGACAGGGAGACAGAGATCTTAAATCTAGCAGCTAAGGGCATGAGTAACAAGGATATAGCTGGTGAACTCTTCCTTAGTGTCCGCACCGTAAAAGCTCACCTGTCAAATATCTTTAATAAAATAGGTGTAGCCTCGCGTACCGAGGCCATAGTCAAAGGGGTAAGAGAAGGCTGGCTCACGTTGGAGGACATATCTGACAAGGAGAGTAACGACTAGATCGCTAGCTTCTCCCGTACCAGCTTGAAAATAGCCGGTGGGAGATTCAATGAGAGTTTCATTTTTGGCCGCAAAACTCAAATCCATAGTGCGCAGCCCCCATCTCTGGATCATACTGGCACTGTTTATAGTTACCACCATTAGTCATTATCATGAGCTATTGCAAAACGTGCCCATCATCGACCAGATAGCAACCAGCGTTTTTTTCGGCGCAGAGCGGCATACAGAGGACCGTCTCATTTATATTCTTATAATAGCCTACGCTGGCGGGGTATTCGGGATAAAGGTTGGAGGGGCTTGTCTATTAGCCAGTTTTCTGGTCATGCTGTCGCGTGCCATCTTCATATCACCAAGTCTAGCAGTCGCCCTTCTCGAGACCTTACTTGCCGCCTTCATTGGAGTGCTTCTGCTGACGCTAATTCGAGCATCTCGCAGGATAAGAGAAAGGCAGGGTGGACTAGAGATAGCAATGGCAACCCTAAGCGTATCAGAGGAGAAATATCATGAGCTATTCCAAAATGCCAGCGACGCCATCTGGACTCACGACCTCGATGGCAGAATGACTGTTGCCAACAAGGCTTGTGAGAAAATGACTGGCTACACCGTAGATGAGCTGTTAGGCAGAGAAGTCACCGAGTTCCTCTCCGAGGACGCCCTTGCCTTGGCAAGAAATGTCAAAAGGAGGCTATTAAAAGGCGAGCCTGTGGATGAGCGCTACGAACAGCGAATATTCAGAAGGGATGGGACAGAGGCTATTATGGAACTGGCAACACGTTTAATCACCCAAAATGGTCAGCCTGTAGCTTTCCACAATATCGCCAGAGACGTCACCGAGGAGAGGAAAATGCGGGATAGCATGCGTTTCTACCTGCAGAAAGTCCTCGTGGCTCAGGAGGAAGAGCGCAAACGTATCGCTCGCGACCTGCATGATGATACCAGCCAATCCCTATTACTACTGACACACCGGTTGGACGCAATAGCTTCCGATCCCAAGAATAAGCTATCTAAGCCGGTGCAGGAGAAGCTGAATGAGCTACACAGTCTGGCTGTGGAAACCCTAGACAGCTTACGACGCTATGCTCAGGAGCTGAGGCCGGCCATCCTGGATGATATGGGGTTAATAGCATCGCTGGAATGGATAGCCGACAACTTAATTGCAGAGAATGGTATCAATGTTGATGTTCAAGTAGATATGCGAGAGCACGCCTTGCCACACGAGGCTCAGTTAACATTATTCCGTATTGCCCAAGAGGCCCTGGTCAACATTAAGAGACATGCTCAGGCATCAGAGGTAGTGATCAGATTAGAGGCAGCGGCGGGGAAACTAACGATGGTTATTACTGATAATGGCAAGGGCTTTAAAGTCCCAATGCCATTAAGTCAACTCGGCAGCACTAAGAAGTTAGGTCTCCTCGGGATGCAAGAGCGAGCCCAATTACTTAGTGGCTCCCTGAATATCCAATCGGAGTTGGGCAAGGGAACAGCCATAACCGTAGAAATACCACTTGAACGCTAATATCGTAAATATCTTCTCCTGGAGGAGACAACTTAATTTATAGTTTGTGACATATGTCCATGTTTAGCTGGAACGTTTGAATAGTTCTCGATTCGCCACAGCGATAGGGAACCAGCCTTTATTGAACGTAGCTTGGTAGGACTGGATTGACAAATTAGCTCCAAAATATGACTATAGTAAAGGAGGATTATATTATCGGAGTATTGGAAATTAGTACAGAATGGTTTGCCGCAACTGTATGGAACAAGAAATTCTTAACTGGGAGTAGGTGCAAATGGGTATTATGATAACCGACACCACACTGCGAGACGCGCATCAGTCACTAATGGCTACCAGAATGCGTACCAGGGACATGCTTGCCATAGCTGAAAAGCTTGATAAGGTGGGCTTTTTCTCGCTGGAGGTATGGGGAGGGGCTACATTTGATAGCTGCATTAGGTTCCTGAATGAGGATCCGTGGGAGCGGCTACGAGCCTTGCGCGAGAAGGCGCCAAACACACGCCTGCAAATGCTGCTTAGGGGACAGAACCTTGTGGGTTACCGTCACTATGCCGACGATGTAGTGCGTGAGTTCATCCGCCTCGCGGTGAAGAATGGGGTGGGTGTATTCCGCATATTTGATGCTCTCAACGATATCAGGAACATGGAACTGGCTATCAAGACTACGAAGGAGTATGGAGGTCACGTCCAGGGTGCCATCTGCTACACCACTAGCCCGGTACACACTACTGAACGCTTTGCCCAAATGGCGAAGGAACTGGAACAGCTTGGATGTGATTCCATCTGCATCAAGGATATGGCCGGACTGATCAGCCCGCCGGTTACCACCGAGTTGGTGAAAGCTATAAAGGAAAGGGTTAGCATCCCAGTTGACCTTCACTCCCACTGCACCAGTGGAATGGCACCTGTAAGTTACTACGCCGCGGTTCTGGCCGGCGCTAATATCCTTGATTGCGCTTCCTCGGCTTTTTCCTGGGGCACGTCGCAGCCGCCAACCGAAAGCATGGTGGCTGCCCTTATGAACACTCCATATGATACTGGACTGGACCTGGAATTGCTTAATGAAATAAGCGAGGATTTTGTTGATTTGAGTAAAAAATACCGTGGTTTAGTTGCAGCAGAGGTAACCCATCCCAGTGTCGCCGTGCTCCTTCATCAAATACCTGGGGGAATGATCTCCAACCTGGTGAGTCAACTCAGGCAACAAAATGCCTTGGATAGGCTCAATGAGGTGCTGGAGGAGGTCCCACGGGTGCGGGCTGACCTCGGTTATCCGCCACTGGTAACTCCGACAAGCCAAGTGGTGGGAACGCAGGCGGTGTTCAACGTCTTGGCTGGCGAACGCTACAAACAGGTGACGCAAGAAACCAAGAACCTCATGCTCGGCTACTACGGCCGACCGCCGGGGCAAATCAACGAGGAGGTGAGAAAGGCCATAATTGACGAGGAGAATCCCATTGACGTGCGCCCCGCCGATCTCATTGAGCCGGAGTTGGAGAAACTACGAGAGGAAGCAAACAAGCTGGGCATTATCCAAAAGGAAGAGGATGTGATTACCTATGCCCTCTATCCTCAAGTAGCCACCAAGTTCCTGCGAGGTGAGGCTACTGAAGAAGTCATTCGCTCTCCTCTTGAAGCGGCCGTTGCAAGCTTGCCCGTGTCTAGTCTACCTTCAGACCTCAACGTTAATGTAGGCGGCCAGTTGTACAATATCAAGATAACGCCAGTGAAGGAGAAGCCTGCCGAAGCTAAGAAGGCGAGGACGTTCCGAAGGCCGCCGGAAGGCGCCATACTTGCCCCTATGGCTGGAACGATGATGTCCATCAAAGTGAAGGTCGGCGACCGGGTGAAGAAAGGTGACATAGTGGCCACCATCGAAGCGATGAAGATGCAGAACGAGGTCCGCTCACCACACAATGGACTGGTGAAGGAAATACTTGTGGGTGAGGGAGAGGCGGTCAATTCGAAGGACGTGATAATACTGGTGGAGGCAGACAATGAATAAGGTTCTAGTGGCGAATCGCGGTGAGATAGCCATACGCGCTATGCGCGCCTGCAGGGAATTGGGAATCAAGTCCGTTGCCGTATATTCTGAGGCGGACGAAGGAGCACTGTTTGCCAGGTACGCCAACGAAGCGTATTGTATCGGTCCTGGCCCGGCAAGCGAAAGCTATCTCAGCATACCCAGGATCATTGAAACAGCTAAAAAAAGCGGTGCCGATGCCATTTACCCTGGTTATGGGTTTCTTGCTGAAAACGCCCATTTTGCCCAGGCTTGCGAAAGGGAGGGCATAAAGCTCATTGGACCCTCAAGTGGAGTCCTCGAACTACTGGGTAATAGGGTGGCCGCACGACGCGAGATGGGCGAAGCCGGTGTGCCTGTGGTGGCCGGTAGTGATGATTGCGTATCATCCCTTGAGCAGGCAAAAGATGTTGCCCGCGAGATTGGCTATCCTGTAGTGCTCAAACCATGTTTCGGAAGGGGAGGAATAGGCACCACGCTCGCCGCCGAAGAAAAGGACCTGCAGAACACACTGGAATCTTCACGGGCGATTGCCAATACTGCCTTTGGTTCCACCGAAGTCTATGTTGAAAAGCACCTGCCACATCCACGTCACATGGAGTTTCAGCTATTGGCAGATGCACAGGGCAACGTGGTCTTTTTGGGAGAGCGGGAGTGCTCTATCCAACGAAGATATGAGAAGGTGATCGAGGAGGCTCCGTCGCCGACGCTAACGACTAAGCTTCGAAGCGAGATGGCAGGGACAGCGATGAACGTCGCCAGACGCGACGGCTATGAAGGAGCAGGAACCGTAGAGTTCGTTTTTTCTAATGGAGAGTTCTACTTCTTCGAAGCAAACAACCGGATCACAGTGGCACACGCGCTTACGGAGGTACTAACCGGGATCGACATCGTGAAAGAACAGATACAAATAGCCTCAGGGCTGCCTCTAAGCACCGGACAGGAAGATATTCGGACGAACGGCTGCGCCATAGAATGTCGCATCAACGCGGAGGACCCGTTGAACAACTTCAGTCCCTCGCCGGGAGAGCTCAAGGGCTATCGCTCCCCAGGGGGTATTGGCGTTCGGGTGGATAGCGGCGTGCATACGCACTACCGTATATCACCCCTCTACGACCCGATGATATCCAAGCTCATCGTATGGGGGAGAACCCGGGAGGAGGCTATTATCAGAATGCGACGCGCACTTTATGAGTACATCATCGTTGGCGTTAAGACCAACATCCCCTTCCATAAGGCGGTAATGGAGAACCCGCTCTTTATGCAACGCCTCATGGCTACCCAGTTCATTGACCAGGAACCCGAGTTGCTATTGGACGATATGAAACGCATTATAGAGCGCGACAAGCCGCTCGAGGAGAAGCTGTCAGGCACATTTGAAGAGTAAAGGAGAAAGAGGGCTGTTTCCACTGAAACTAATGTAGAAAGCCAGATGTGCCATCGCAGGTAACCAGAGCAATAGCACCTTAGAATAAAACTGTCCTTACTTAGTAAATACGGGCACCGCGAAGACTTCTGCAATGAAATCAAGGGCTGTGATTACGACTTTGTCCACTGCCCGGTGTTTGGGCGAATGAGATTCTAGTAGCTAATCGCCAATGTAGTAGCTATTAGTAACTATTGTTTCATTCAACTGGGGTTTCGTCAGGCCAGATATTATCATCGAACGCCCCGCCTTCTCCTAAGTCAAAGATAAGCGACCTGTTCACATCCTCTAGGCTTTTGACGAGGGCCTCTTGGTTTGCAGACCTGACATTGAGGAACCTCTTTGAGATTTGCTGCACTTCGGACTTGAGGTACGAGGATTCATCAATAAGCGGCTTGAGGATGAGCCGGTTTCCTCCGAAGAGGATTTGTTCCGGTCGATAGCCCCTGAATCTCTCCTCGATGCGATTGGCCACTCTCCTCAGGAAATCCTTCTTCTGCTCCTCAGTCCTTCGGGCAAATCTCTTCTCGCTTCTGCCACCTTTCCGATGTCGCTTGTGGATGTATCCAGTCCCCGTCTTGGATTCAACAAGCTTGTCCCCCTTGAAAACCCCCAAGGCATACGAACCCCAGGTCACCAGCACCAGCCCGAGGAGACGCTCTTTCTCCAGAAGCCGACATAGCAGTGAGGTCTCTGGTCTGCCGTGGAAGACCCTATCTTCAGGGATGACAAAAGGAGGGATGACAATGAGCTTATTCCCACTTTCGCTCCAGAATACCACTGCTCCAGTTCCGTAACTCTGGGCTTCCTGGAGAACCGCCGGCGCACTGAGCGCCGTCCTTATCTCTCCCGCGAAGGGACTGAGTTCGACTTCCAGATCAGTAACGTAGCGGGGAAAAGAGAAAGGTCTTGTATAAATGGTGATGTAGTCTCCAGGGCTGCCCTCAAGCTCAACAAGAAAATCGAGCAATTTCTTCTTTGTGAGAGTCTTGGGCGTTAGTTGCATCGTCAGCCTTAGGATCTCCTAAGTAGCTTAAAGCCATAGTATGGCATCAGCAGCCTGGCAGCGCTGCTCGTAAAGAACCGGACGCAGCTTCTCAACCAGTTAGCCACCGCTTTCCCTCTGGATGACGATCTCTGCTCCCGATGCTACGCGCCTGAGCTGAATTGCGTCGTCGATGACCTTGCCAAAAACGTTAACGGCGCTGGCAGGGCGAATCTCCTCCCCACGGCTCATGGGTGTTGCGCCGAAAAAGATGCAAAAAGCACTGCCCTTCGGCCAATATCCCAAATCACCGATGTTTACCACTTCTTGCCCCTCCTCCAGCTCCAGGCTGACTGGAATGGGAAAGTATATCCCCTCTCCCCAAAGACTCACCTCACCCTTAATGGGCAGAGCCTCCCAGATTGCTTCAGCAGTCCTGGTATTATTCAATTCGGCGATAACATGAATACCACTTGCCGCGATTCGAATTCTTCTAATAACCATCTATTCCAAGCCTATTTCAGAGCTGCCAGACATCCTTGCGAAGCGCCCATATCCCGCTATAAGAGGCAGCAATATGCACGCAATTATACAGTCAAGCAATCCTGACATACAACTATAGCGATGACGGCTCATGCATGAATGCAAAGGTATCAATCTAGATAGGTAAATGTTGGGATGAATTGTTGGACACAATTCTGTGCTTGGTTGGCTGTGCGGTGAGCACATCTTCCCCAAGACAACCTGTCTACCAAAACATTCCAGATTAAGAAATTGCCCCAAAAACCCCTTGACAACATAGAAGACGCTTGATATAATATAAGTAAATACTTACTAATAATTTTACCAGGCATGAAAAAAGTTATGGAGAAAAAAGAGCGCCTTAGCGGTGAAGAAAGACGGGCACGGATTATCGATGCCGCCCTATGGCTGTTTGCTGATAAAGGCTTCGCTGGAACCAGAACCAGGGAAATCGCTGAGCTGGCCGGAATAAGTGAAACCTTAATATTTCAGCACTTCAAGACCAAGGAGGACCTCTATCGCGAGGCATTGCGGCAGCTATTCAGTTACCATCCAGTTATGCCCGAGCTTGAGGAGAAGATGGCGAGAAAGGATGATTTCGGCGTGTTTAGCACTCTGGCCTTGCACGTAATCAGGCATAATAGACAAGATCGCAGGATCATGCGGCTGGCTATTTTCAGCGCTCTTGAAGGTTTCCATCTGGCTGAGATCGTCCATTACGATGAAAAGATGGGCCCGTCTCTGCCTGAACTCCTGAGCCGCTATATTCAACAAAGGATCGAAGAGGGGGCATTTAAGAAGATCAACGCCCGGATTGTAGCTCAACTGTTCATCGAGACAATATATATGTATATCGCTGACCAAGAGGCATCCATAAGCGGACCACCACTTCCCTTTTCCGATGAGGAGACCGTCGAGACCCTGGTGAGGATATTCTTGGATGGGCTAAAAACGTAGAACAGAGCATACCGGAGGTTGTTCTATTACTCAGAACAGCCTTTTAAAATGACTTGAATACTTTGTAAGTACTTATTATGAAATATGGAGATTGAATATGACAGAGAGAACAGTAAAGACGGTTTGCAACCTTTGTGGGCTATGCGGTTGTGGGATGGAGGTTACAGTCGAAGACGGCAAGGTGGTCAAAGTTCGAGGGGATGAGGAGCATCCTGAAAACCGGGGGGCTCTCTGCCCCAAAGGTCAAGCGGTTATAGATATTCTTTATTCACCCCATCGGCTGAAATACCCGTTGAAGAGAGCTGGACAGCGAGGGGAAGGAAAATGGGAGAGAATCTCCTGGGATCAGGCCTTGGACATGGTAGCTGAGAGATTGCAGCAGGTCAAAGATAGCTACGGGGCTGAAGCGGTGTGGTTTCACAAAGGTTCTGGTCATGACCTTTGCGGGGGAGATGTGCGGTCATATTTTCATCGATTGGCCAATGTCTTCGGCACCCCTAATCTCTCCTGCCCCTTTTATGTCTGCAACGGCCCCCGCACGCTAATTCCGTTCTTCATAACTGGTGCAATACCTGCTCCTGATGCTGAAAACACCAGATGTATTCTGCTCTGGGGGATTAACCCCACGGATACCGGCCTACCACGGCACATTAAGATCCAGGATGCTCTCAAACGGGGCGCAAAGCTCATCGTCATCGACCCCCGTAAAACCTATTTTGGCCGAAAGGCAGATATACATCTTCAGCCAAGGCCAGGAACCGACGGTGCGCTGGCTTTAGGTATATTGAAGGTTATCATAGATGACAACCTCTTCGATAAGGAATTTGTGACCAAGTGGACAGTAGGATTTGAAGAGCTGAAGGCTATGCTCGTGGAATATACACTTGATAAGGTAGAGAACATAACCTGGGTTGCCCGGGACGACATCAGGAAGGCAGCATACCTCTATGCCGGGACCAAACCGGCGTGTATTTTCCTCGGCAATGCCCTGGAGCAGCATACTGGAGCTTCACAAGCCATTCGAGCGATCACAGTTCTTATGGCTATTACTGGGAATTTGGATGCCCCAGGTGGAAATGTCATATTGAGTCCCGCTAGATTAGCAAAAAATCCCGTTGAGCTTCATGACAAACTGCCTCCAGAGATGGATGAAAAACGGTTGGGGAATGAGTTTCTGCTCACAAGGTTCCAGTTTACAAAGCTGGCCCATTTGCCTTCAGTGATCAACGCCATTCTGGAGGAGACTCCCTACCCGGTTAAGGCGATGATGATTCTGGCTGCCAATCCTGCGCTCACCTCTCCTAACAGCCAGAAGGTGAAAGCCGCATTGGAGAAGCTGGATTTCCTGGCAGTAG
>Ga0307432_1000510_pt1 | contig 28701 bp, 22 predicted proteins | sample SalMarWE160150MG_FD_202158 | JGI IMG/M metagenome (GOLD analysis project Ga0307432, IMG submission 202158) | Salt marsh sediment microbial communities from the Plum Island Ecosystem LTER, Massachusetts, United States - WE1603-150 | ecosystem: Environmental > Aquatic > Marine > Intertidal zone >...
CCATGTATATGCAGATGTTCACCGGTGGAACCTTGGGCCGCAGCAGCTTGTTTAGCCTGGGAATTATGCCCTACATTACCGCGTCGATTATCCTAATGCTCTTGGGCGAAGTTATACCTGCCTTAAAGAAGCTGCGTCAGGAAGGCCAAACCGGCTACAAAAAGATACAGGAGTACACCCGCTACTTGACGGTGCTAATATGTGTCATCCAATCCATTATGTTTATGAAGCTGCTTGGAGGAGAGGGTTTGACCTATCCCGGCATGTACACTCAAGCTATGATAATGGGTGTGGTCAGCATGACAGCCGGTACTGTCTTTTTAATGTGGCTTGGTGAGCAGATAGATGAATACGGTATAGGCAATGGTATTAGTTTGATAATTATGGCAGGCATCATTGCCAGGATGCCCTGGTCAATCTTGTGGCTTTGGCAGAATGTGAACTTAACGGTGGTGCCACAGCCGGGCACTATAGGCCCTGCAAGGTTGGTGTTTTTGGCAGCGGCATTTGTATTCGTTGTTGCCGGTGCGATATTGATAACTCAGGGCCAGCGCCGAATACCGATTCAGCAGGCAAAGCAAATGCGGGGCCGGAGAATGTATGGCGGACAAAGACATTATCTGCCGCTTCGTGTCAATCATGGTGGTGTGATGCCGATAATCTTCGCATCCAGTTTTATGATGTTCCCACCAATAATAATTGATCAATTGGCCAATAGGTTTATTGAGTCGGACCTTCTTCAGACTCTAAAAGGAGCCTTTGGCACCCGTTCTTATACCTATAATGTTTTGTATATGTTGTTGATATTTTTATTTGCTTACTTTTGGGTAACAGTTCAATTTCAGCCCAAAGAGATGGCAAAGAACTTGCGGGATTCAGGATCCTTTATTCCTGGACTTCGGCCGGGACGTAGGACTGCCGAATATTTAGAAACAGTAATGATTAGAATTACTTATTTTGGAGCCGCTTTTTTAGCCATGATTGCTGTTGTGCCGTCACTGATTGCAACGTTATTAGGAATCCCTTTTATGGTGGCGACATTCCTGGGCGGTACCGGTCTTTTAATAGTTGTCAGTGTCTCGCTGGATTTGGTGCAGAAAATCGAGGCCAATCTCTTGATGCGCAGCTATGAAGGTTTCAGTGGGGCCGGTAGAATAAAAGGAGCTTACGCATGAGGATAGTTTTACTGGGTGCTCCCGGTGCAGGCAAAGGAACACAATGTAAACGCATCGCCGAGCGATATGGCCTGCAGCATTTGTCCAGTGGTGATATATTGCGAGACCAAAGAGCCGCTGGTACCGAGCTGGGAAAAAGGGCACAAAGCTATATGGACTCAGGCGCACTTGTGCCGGACGAAATTATCGTTGATATGATGATTGATGCGACAAAAAAGTCCCCCGCGGCCGGTTTCATACTGGATGGTTTTCCCAGAACTGTCAATCAGGCCGCTGAGCTTGATAAATCGTTAGATAGTAGCAACCAGGACATAGACGTTATTCTGAATCTGCAGATAGATGACCAAGTAATACAAGAGCGAATGACCGGCAGAAGAAGCTGTCCAAAATGTGGAGCAGTTTATCATATTAAAAACTTGAAACCCAAGGTTGATGAAATATGCGATAATGATGGAACCAACCTAATTCAAAGGCCGGATGATAGCCCTGAGGTGGTAGCAAACCGACTTAAGACCTACCACCAACAGACAGAACCGATGGTGGATTACTATAAAGACAACCGAATGATTTATGATATTGATGCTAACAAGAACGCCGACGAGGTAAGTACTTTGATTTTTGAAAAGCTGGATAGCCTCGTTAGAGCGTAAAGTGAAAAGTACGAGACGGAACTAAATGGCTATAACGCTTCGCAGCCGAAGAGAAATTGACCTGATGGCCAGAGCAGGCACTGTTGTAGCGGATGTTCTTTCAAAACTACAAGAGGTTGCAGAGCCTGGAGTCAGTACTGCTCTATTGGACAGCATAGCTCTGCAAATGGCTACGGATGCCGGAGCAGAAGCCTTGTTTAAGGGTGTACAAAGCCCATATGCTCAAATCCCGTTTCCCGGTGCGATTTGTGCCTCTATAAATGAGCAGGTCGTTCACGGGATTCCTTTGGATAGTAGTAAGCTTAAGCAAGGTGATATCTTAAGCATTGATTTTGGCGTCAGACTTAACGGCTATTGTGGAGATTCCGCTGTTACAATTGGCATAGGTGAGATTTCTGATGAAAGACGCAGACTTATGAACGCAACTAAGCAGATTCTCGAGATGGCAATAGCGATGGCTAAGCCGGCTGTCAAATGGAGCCAAATAGCGGCAGAAATGCAGAGGTACGCCGAATCAGAAGGCTTTTCAGTAGTAAAGGATTTCGTCGGGCATGGAATTGGTAAAGAAATGCATGAAGAGCCAAGAGTGCCTAACTTTGTCAGCGATGAGTTGTTAGCTGACGATATTATCTTGAGCGAAGGAATGGTTCTGGCAGTTGAGCCGATGATTAATGCCGGCACAAGTGCCGTGCGAACACTAAGAAATGGATGGACAGTGGTAACAAAAGATGGTAAATGCTCAGCTCACTTTGAACATACAATTGCGGTAGTGAAAAACGGGTGTGAGGTGCTAACTGTAAAATAAAAAAGGTTATGACATTTAAGAATCAAGAGTATTTGTTTCCCATCTTTGGTTAAAAAACTTATGGCAAAGAAGGATATAATAAGACTTCAAGCCAAGGTGACCGAAGCTTTGCCAAACGCTATGTTTAGAGTTGAATTAGAAAATGGCCACAAGGTTTTGGCTCACGTCTCGGGCAAAATGCGCATGAATTTTATTCGGATTTTGCCGGGCGATACCGTGACGGTTGAAATGTCACCGTATGACCTAAACCGAGGCCGAATAGTTCTACGACATTAGTTTAGTTTTATTTTTAATGGCTCATACCCATAGCAGGTGTGTAAGATGAAGGTTAGAAGTTCAGTTAAGCGTATATGTGAGAATTGCAAGATTGTCCGTCGCAAGGGTATTGTGCGCGTAATTTGTACAAACCCGCGACATAAGCAGCGTCAGGGTTAGTTGTATTTTCAGCTATCTGCTGTATAGATTTGCAGGCTACAGACTCTGAACTAAGGACTTATAAGAAGGTGCTGATATGCCACGTATAGTTGGTGTTGACATCCCCAATAACAAGGCTATATGGATTTCATTGACATATATCGCTGGTATAGGTAGATATACCTCGGAACAGATCTTAAAAGAGGCCCGGATTGAGAAAAATACAAAGGCCGGTAAACTCAGCGAAGACGAGCTCAGCCGGATAACTCAGATTATCGACCGCAATTATATTGTAGGTGGTCAGCTTCGCAGACAGGTTGCTCAAAATATTGCTCGGTTGCGTGATATAAACTGTTATAGAGGCGTTCGCCATAAAAGGGGTCTGCCGGTTCGTGGCCAGAACACTCAAAGTAATGCACGCACTCGCAAAGGGCCGAGAAAAACAGTCGCAGGCAAAAGAGGTGTGAAAGAGAAACGTTAGCGTTTCAATCTATACAATACGGGGACAAATAATGGCGAAGAGTACAAAACGAAAGGTTAGAAAAAACGTCGTCCGAGCTACTGTACATATAAAGGCGACCTTTAATAATACATTGATAACAGTTACGGATTTGGAAGGCGACACAATCTGCTCGAGTTCGTCGGGTTGTGTCGGCTTCAAGGGCTCTCGCAAGAGTACACCTTTTGCCGCTCAGCAGGCTGCGCGAAGCTGTGCCAACGCCGCTATGCGTAATGGCGTGCGTGAAATTGAGATTAGGGTCAAAGGGCCCGGCGCAGGTCGGGAGGCAGCTATCTCAGCTATACAACAGGCCGGATTACGTATCGCATCAATAGAGGATGTCACGCCTTTGCCGCATAACGGCTGTAGGCCTCCGAAGCGAAGACGAGTATAAAGAGATATGTTGGAAATTATTGGGAGATAAACATAAAGAATGGGACGTTATCTTGGTCCATCCTGTAGATTGTGCCGTCGTGAGGGTATGAAACTCTTCTTCAAAGGTGTCAAGTGCGAGACGGCTAAATGTCAAATCGAAAGAAGACAGCGTAATTTGGCACCTGGTATGCACCGCTGGCACAGAACAAGGGCGAGTGAGTACGGCGTACGACTGCGCGAAAAACAAAAGGTCAAGAGGTATTATGGCCTTTTAGAACGACAATTTATGAGATATTTCCACAGAGCCGAGCGGCTAAAAGGCAATACCGGTGAGAACTTACTGCAATTATTGGAAAGTCGGCTGGATAACGTAGTATATAAGTTAAATTTTGCACCATCCCGCAAAGCAGCCAGACAATTGATTTCTCATGGCTATATCTATGTAAATGGTCATAAGACCGATGTAAGTGATTATACCGTAAAGATTGGCGACAAGATAAGCCTTAAAGATTCCGAAAAGAGCGTCAAAAAAGTAAAACAACAGTTGGAGAGTAATCCGAATTTCACCACTCAGAGCTGGTTGCAGTTGGATCGTGAAAAGCCCAAGGCTACTGTTGTTGCGTTGCCCAGCCGAGCCGACGTTCAGATCCCCGTTGAGGAGCAGTTGGTTGTGGAATTTTGTTCGAGATAGCAGGCTTGAAATATTACTTTATTCCGCCTTGTATTTTATACGGATTTTACATGCAATTTTGATATTTGAATTTTGATCGGAGGCCTATATGCGAGTTACATGGCGTGGCTTGGAATTGCCCACTCGTGTTAAAAAGAACAAAAACGTATCAACCGATATGTATAGCATGTTCCTAATTGAGCCTTTCGAAAGAGGATTCGGCACTACTATCGGAAACAGCCTGAGAAGAGTTTTGCTTTCTTCATTAGAGGGTGCTGCTGTTACATCCATCAAAATAGATGGAGTCGAGCATGAATTCTCTTCCATTAGCGGTGTGATGGAGGATACCACGGATATCGTTTTAAACGTCAAAAATCTTGTTATTAGGCTACAGGGACAAGGTCCAAAGACAATGAAAGTCTCCGCAAATAAAGCCGGAGTTGTAACGGCAGCCGACATCAATGCCGATCCGGCGATAGAGATAATAAACAAGGATTTGGTGTTGGCCACTCTGACAGAAAACGTAAATTTTGAAATGGAAATGATGGTCGAGAAAGGCAGAGGTTATGTGCCGGCTTCTGAGCGAATTGCCGCTTCAGACAGATTCGACCAGGAAATTGGAAGGATACTTATTGACGCTATATATTCACCGGTTACAAGAGTTCGATATACAACGGAAAACACTCGTGTGGGTCAGCGAACAAATTATGACAGGCTGATTTTGGAGATATGGACCAACGGAACGGTCAGTCCTGAAATGGCCTTAGTTGAAGCTGCCAAGATACTTCGCAAGCACATCAATCCTCTCGTGCAGTATTTCGAGATTGGCGAGCAGATTGTCACTGTCCCTGTGTCTGAAGAAGTTGAAGAAGAGAGGATAGATGAGGAATTAGCCAAAAAACTGAGCATACCGATTCAAGAGTTGGAACTGTCGGTCAGAGCAAGCAATTGTCTTGAGTCTGTAAAAGTCGAAACAGTCGGCCAGTTAGTGCAGATGACAGATGCGGAGCTTCTTAAGATTCGCAGTTTTGGCAAAACTTCACTTCGTGAGGTAAAGAGAAAAATTTCCGATATAGGCCTATCATTAGGCATGCAGATATAATTTATGACAAAAACGGAGAATCTGATCAGATGCGTCATAGAATATCCGGACGTCATTTAAGTCGTACAAGCGAGCACAGGTTAGCTATGCGTCGGAATTTAGTTGCGCAGCTATTTGAGCATGAAACGATTTCGACGACTATTGCAAAAGCCAAGGATGTAAAAGCCTTCGCCGAAAAGCTGATCACCTTAGCTAAGCAAGGCACATTATCCGCCAGACGACGGGCAATCGCATTACTTGGTGACCGTAACATTATAGATTACGAAAATAACAAGGAAGTCAAAAAAGGCACGGTAATCGGAAAGCTGTTCAGTGAGCTTGGACCCCGATATCTTGATAGGTCAGGCGGTTATACAAGGATTATTCGCTTACCTTTGAGAAGATTAGGCGATAACGGCCAGCTTGTCCTACTACAACTCATAGGACCGGATGAGAAGCCTTCAAAAAAACCCAAGACTACCACTAAAAGAAGCGCTCGGAAAAAGCATCGAGAGACCGCCAAAGTCGGAGATGACATAAATGTTGAGGAAGCTGCCGAAGATGAAGATGCAGCAAAAGACAGTAGCCAAGCGGATGAATCATCTAAGCAATAGTTGGTAGGCGGAGCGAGGTTGATGGGTTATCCGGTAGCAGCGCAAATATCCTTAGGACTGGAATTATATGGGAACTCCTTAGAATGAGTGTGAATGATTGTGTGTTTTGTAAGATGGTAGCCGGGCAGATTCCGGTGATAAAAATTTACGAAGATGAAGTCGTTCTAAGCTTTTTGGACATCGGCCCTATAAGTGACGGCCATACTTTGGTGATTCCCAAGCAGCACTTTGAAACACTGCACGCTTGTCCTTCTGAGCTTCTTGGACAGGTATGCTCACGGCTCGGCAGGATCGCAGGTGCTGTAGCAGCAGGTATGAATTCTGAGGGTTATAATGTCTTATGCAATAACGGCAGAGTGGCTGGTCAAATTGTTGGTCATTTGCATTTTCATATAATTCCTCGAAATGCCAGCGATGGTTTGTTTAACCGTTGGCCTTCTTACAAATATCAGCAAGGCCGAGCAGAAGCAATTGTAGCCGGCATTAGGAAAAATTTATAAATTGTTTTTGTTGTTGTTGAATAATTTATCTTATCTGATATAAATATTTTAGTGATCGCGGGGTAGAGCAGTCTGGTAGCTCGTCGGGCCCATAACCCGGAGGTCGCAGGTTCGAATCCTGCCCCCGCTATTAAGACCGCAAGATAAACACAGGTCTTTTTTCATGCGCACAGAAACCGCTGATTTTGCGCGCAAGGATTCAACAACCTCTGGTTAAATCTTAACAAGAACGCCTCAAAAAAAATTGTGGAAAATTCAATCTGTTAGAAAGTCGTTGAAATCAAGATGAAAGTACAATATTTCCCTAACCAAACCAGCGATATTAATCCTTGGACTTTGCCTGAGCAGCGAGATAGTTTATAACTATTTTCCACCGAATTTAGTACGAACGCTGTAGAGTGAAGACCGTGCAGTGATAAACAGAGTCTTTTTGTCCTTTCCACCGAAAACAATGCTAATCGGTCTCTGTGGAACCTTGATTGTATCGATTTGTTTTCCTGACGGATCGAAAACAAGAATTTGGCCGGCGGCAAGATAAATATTATCCTGGCCATCGATCGCAATATTCTCTCCGCCCTCATCGGCAAAGAGCTTCCCGTCAGACAGCGTGCCATCAGGCCCTACAGTGAAAGCAAAAGTTTTCAAATCTGCTTCGTTAGTGACATAGAAAGTTTGCCCCGGCATGACCCTGGCAATTCTGAAGGCCCTTATCAGATCAGCCGTTCTTATGCCCCAGGACGTGGCTCCGGTGGTAAATCTTGAGCTGGCCGGAATAAAGATTGTGCCATCAGGTGAGATATAATGGAATTCTTTTTGCTGCATTTCCCTTCGTATAAAAGCCGCCTCATCCGTCCACGACCAGCGGTTAATCGGCAGATAAGCTGCCATATCCTGTCGCGGTTGGGCCGGCTCAGGCACAAGACGTCTAATCTCACTGTTTGCATCTTCCGGATCGAATGCAAATACTGTTCCGTTGCCCTTGTATGCAACAACTATCAAGTTGTCGGCTTTGTCAAAAGCTAAAACCATCGGCTGCTCTGGAATCTTACGTACTACTTCCGCTTTACCATTCTCCTGCGACCAACAATAGATGTTAAGCTCGCGAGCGTCAGAAAAATAAAGTTCGCCTTTGCTGTTTACAGCAGCCCCGGCAATATTCATAAATCCATCTGCGAGTTTTTCAACTTTCGCTCCTTCAGCTAAAACAACCGTGCCGGTTTTCGGCATAGTGGGTTTAATGTCACTGGATACGTCCAGTACTGCGAACTCTTGATCGCGGATTTCAACGCCCAAATCAGCCTCATAAAGTGCACTTTCAAAAGCAACTCGACTATTACTATAACAGTGGAAATTTCTGAACCTGATGTCACTGGAGTTTGTGACCTTTATCGCATGCGGATACGGAACAAAACAACTGATCACGCGATAGAAGAATGTATTGGCAAACTGAATATTGCTCGAACTATCTATTTCCAAAGGCAGAGCTTCTGGCCCTTCCTCGCGTTCTTCCTCGAATTGTAAAGCGAAAAATTTCCAGTTGGAAGAGTTTCTAATGATCATTTCATTTTTGACATGATGCTCGGAAGACATTGCATACAGCCGGCCGCTCGTTGATGTATCTGTAATAAACATTCCGGATTTTGCAAAAACATTTGGAGTCCAAATGTCCTTGAATGTTCCGCCGCCACCGTCGGTAACCCAGAGACTCGCCGGTTGGCTGTTCCAGGTATCTTTGCTGCGGCGCCAGTTACGGCCTCCGGCTTGAAGATTCGTTCCGTGTCCGCCGTGCAGGCGAACGTCATTCATCATAGAGTCCGCACCAGCCATCCATTTCACTGCGATCGCACGAGTATTGACCGCGCCTGTATAGATGCCGATACCTGTTATAATATTAGTTCCGCCCTTAGGAGCTTCAATAACCGGTTTAGGCTCACCGGGACCGTGGAAAGCAGGTGTTTCGTCCGGGACATTAATTACCGTTGCCGAAGGATGCAGCGCAATCAGAACGGTATCAGGCCGCAGCGTAAGCGTATCACTTATATTATACAATCCTATTGGGAAATATAGCGTGCGATACTTTGCAATAGCGTCTTTCAGTGCAGCGGTGTTATCCGTATTTGCGTCCCCGATGATTCCCAGCGTGCTTACGTCGACCCATGTGTCGCGCGCGGGAAGGTCGGGGATGTCCGATTTTACAGGTGCCGGTAGCGAGCTGACTTCTTTCGCTACGTAAGTTGTTTTAATTTCCCTTTTCGCACCGAGCGACTCAATATGCAGGCCATGGGAGAATTGCTCCACAACATACATCTGGCCTTTGCCTTCAACCGTCTTGCCGCTTCTACGGAAACTGGCCAGAACCGGCACGTTCTGACATGCGACATTTTGAAGGTTAATCTGGTTACAGGGATTGTATTCGTTACTGATAATTAGTGCCGGACCCGTGATATTTTCAAATCGAGCATCACTGATCCACAGCTCATCGAGCTGACCAGCGAAAACTTCTACCGCTGTTGGAACGTTCCTGATTTGAGGACGTACCAATGCAAGCCCCGACTTCTTAAGACCTAGAGCCGCTACGCTTTGTCCCTCGAAAGTGCAATCGATAGCCAGAAGTGGCCAACCCGGTGCAGATCTTCCGGAGGTTATGCCGTACCGGCCGCCGTAGAAATGCAGGTCCTCGACCTCGTTGCCGAAATCATCCAGACCTGCCCTGGCCGAGCCAAGCCGAAAATCCATGTGAGAGAGATAACAGTGCTGCGCGACGTGGAAGCGAATTCCGATGGCCGCAGGATTGCCCGGGCCGATTTCGATGTCAATATTGCTCATGGCGCTGTAGAACGTGCCGGGGTTACCGTCCCGCGGCAGGCCGCTGCCTCTTGCTCTTCCGCCGGAGAAATATAATATGTATTTATCCGTCCCTTCCTGGTAACCGGGAGTGTTTTCGCCGAGCTTAAATACCGGTCGTTTGGCACCGTAGCCGATTAAACGAATGCCCGGCCAAACGTAAACGGTTTTTGAAAGTAAATATGTACCTTCGGGAATGAAAACAACGCCGGCCCTGTTGGCCGAAGCTTTGTCAATTACCGCCTGTAAAACTTCGGTATCATCGCCGATGCCATCGGCACGTACAGAGAAATCGTCCTTTGTTAGATAGACCGCACGGGGATCATCCAATCGGGTAGTGTAAAACGATTTTCCACCAAGGGATTCTGATGAAAAGATGATATTGATGAGAGTGAACCAAGTTAAAATTGTTTTGATGTGCATCTCGTGCTTCCTAAAATGGTCGTTGACAAAAACTCATTAACGATAATAATGTGATAATATAGAACTCGGATATACCTTACAACAGAAAAAAGCTAATAAAGCGCCGTCTGCCCAGCGGGCAATCAGCACGATACTCTCGATTCTTTATACACTTGCCGAACAACGTGACATTGATGCGTCAAAATTCCTCTTTTAGATTCAATTCATCCCGAACTATTATTCCGCCCACCCATAACCGGCCCAATTACCACACATTTTAGATTTTTCCTGACGGCATAGTGGTAAATTGGGAACAAATATAATTAAGATTTTTGCCTTTCAATAACAGTTAGTTAAGGAAGGAGGCAAAACATACCGAAAAGCATTATCATAGGCAAATAAATATTATAATGGAACAAAGGTAAAAATCATCTTTGTTTGTTCTTTTAAATCTTGTTTTGTGTTTGTGGGGGTAAGGTGGTAGTGTGCACCTCGTGTGTCAAATCAGGAGTATATTATCGAATTCATGCTAAGATCATCCGCAACCGCTGAATTTGATCCACCTATGAAATATGCGGGTTAGTACCTGGGTTGTGATTGATGTATGCTACAGTAAGGCGGTGCTGAAATAACGTTCCGCCCGATCTGGCAGAACAGTTGTTATGTTGCCACCGATTGTCTGAGCCAGCTTTCGTGCTGCCCAGACGTTTGCTCCTGAGCTGATACCGACTAACATGCCAAAGTCTCTGCTAAGTTGGCGCGTTGTATCTATAGCATCATCATCGGAAACCTCAACTACATCATCAACGAGAGAAACATCAAGCACATCCGGTACAAAACCATCGCCTATGCCCTGGATTTGGTGCAGACCCGGCTCATGACCCAATAGTGCCGAGTGGTTCTCAGGCTCAACAGCAATGATTTTGACGTCTTTCTTGTGTTCCTTGAGGAATTTACCGACTCCCTGTAGGGTCCCTCCACTGCCGACCCCAGCCACGAAGCAGTCAACTCTTCCGTTCATTTGTCCCCAGAGTTCAGGGGCAGTTTGCTCATAGTGCACGCGGGGATTTTCTGGATTCTCGAACTGCTGTGGAACGTAGATATGTTTGTCCTCTGCGGCCATTTGCTCCACAGTTTTCACAGCACCTGATAGACCTTGCTCATCGGGTATAAGAACGAGCTCTGCTCCGAGGGCCTTTATGAGCTTCTTGCGTTCTTCGCTCATGCCTTCCGGCATAACGATACGGACACGGTAGCCCATCAGCCGACCCACTAAAGCCAGACCGATGCCGGTATTGCCGCTACTGGGCTCGACTATTATGGAATCTACGTCGAGTTTACCGTCCCGCTGGGCGGCCTTGAGCATTGCTAAAGCAACGCGGTCTTTGATACTGCCGCCAGGATTTAGAAACTCGGCCTTGGCAAATATGTTTTCGCCCTTTAGCTGCAATAGCGGGGTATTGCCAATTAATTCGAGGATGTTATCTGTAGGCATAAGCCACCCAAAGATTTTTCAGATAAAAAATGCGATAACTAATTTCCGAACGCAAGTTAAGTACCTCCATGGGTAATAGGCATGCACATAGGACCCAGCAGGGCACGCAAATTAGGTCCACCTAAGATATATAATAAGCTGAAATTTAACGGCTGGCAACTGTAAATTTATTTTTTAGAGCGTCTAACCTCCACTGCGGCTAACTTCTCATAGAACTGTATAATACCACCGTGGTCATTGTCTGCCTTTCCGTCAACCTTAAGTGCCTGCATAATCTCCATTACACCGCTGGCTAAAGGCACAGGTACACCAATCTCATGGGCAGTGTCCAGGGCATTTGCCAAATCCTTGATATGCAATTCAATTCTAAAGCCGGGCTTAAAATTGCCGTCTAAGACCAAAGGCATTTTGGCATTGAGGACAGTGCTGCCGGCCAGTCCACCACGGATGGCCTGGTAAACCCTTTCCGGGTCCACACCAGCCTTTGTTGCCAGAACCATTGCCTCCGACATTGCAGCAATATTTAATGCTACGACTATCTGATTTGCAAGTTTAGTTGTATTGCCGCTGCCAATATCGCCGACCAGAACAGCAGAAGCACCCATGACCTTGAGAATTTCTTCGACCTGCTCGAAGACCTCTTTTTTACCGCCAACCATAATTGAAAGCGTTCCATCTTTGGCCTTTGGCTCACCACCACTAACGGGTGCATCGAGCATTTCAACGTCAATCTTACGGGCTTCGGCGGCGACCTCTTTAGAGACCAGTGGAGCAATTGAGCTCATATCAATCAAAATCATGCCCGCTCTTGCACCGGCTAAAACTCCGTTTTCTCCAAGTACAGCCTTTTTTACATCGGGCGAATTAGGCAGCATTGTAATTACAGCTTCACTTTGTGCCGCGACATCCTTGCTGGACTTACCTTCTTTAGCACCGGCTGCTACGACCTCTTTCACCGGCTCGGGCCTGATGTCATAAACAGTAAGGGCAAAACCCGCTTTAATCAGATTCATTGCCATGGGCTTACCCATGATTCCTAATCCGATAAACCCTATTTTTTTCATTGTTTCTATCCTAAAAAATTCATAATAAAATTTTATTCAACCGGGATCAAAACCACCTTGACCGCTTTTTTATTTTCTACCAGTTCAAATGCCTCTTCCCACCGATCAATAGGAAGCTCGTGTGTGATCAGACGCTCCAGGTCGATTTGGCCTTTGCTCATTATTGTAAGACATTTTTCCCAGACATCCCAGGTATGGCTGAAATGTCCCTTTAAGGTGACAGATTTGGCAATCAGCGGATCAAGGCTTAAATTGACTGGTTTCGGGCCCCAGCCGATCTTGGTGATCTGACCGCTTGGGCGTATAGCATCCATTGATAATTTCAACGTTTCGGCAGAACCGGCAGTATCTACGATTAAATCTGCACCGTAGCCATCGCCCAGAGACATGATTTTGGGCAGAGCGTCTTGCCTGCTGCTGTTAATGGTGATTGTAGCGCCGAAGGACTTTGCAAGTTCCAGTCGGTTGTCGTCACCTTCTGTGCCAATGGCGATGATTTGGCTTGCTCCCGAGAATTGTGCCATTTTCATACACAATAACCCAATCGGCCCCGGTCCTATCGCAACTACCGTATCGCCAGGGTTTACGGTGCTGTTACATATAACTGACTTATAGGCCACACATAATGGCTCGGTTAATGATGCCGCCTTTAGCGAAACGTTGTCCGGGACTCTGTGCAGGATTCTACCTGGAACCTTGACATATTTGGTAAATGCCCCGTCAAGGTGAAAACCAAATCCTTTTCGTTCCCTGCAGAGGTGATAATTGTTGGTGCGGCAGAGGCTGCAATGACCACAGTAGTCTGCATGGGTTTCAGAGGTAACACGATCTGCAACCTTGAATTTACTTACTTGTTTACCGGCTTTAACGATCTTGCCTGCGAATTCGTGTCCTAAAATAAAAGGACAATTAAAATCGAACAGTACCGTGTTTCTGTGCATGTGCGGGTCAGTGCCGCAGACGCCAACGTATGCTACTTCTACTAAAACATCATTCGGGCCAATTTCCGGAACTGGTACTTCTCGCAGCTCTGTTGCATTAGCCACATTATCATATTTGACTACGGCCTTCATTGTTTTCATATAATGTATACCTCCGACTATCCTAAAACCTTTTTTACCGCTTTGACAATCTCGGTATCAGTAAGGCCATAATGAACCAGCAGCTCTTCATAGCTCAGCGCCGACTGGCCAAAGCAATCCTGTATGGCGACGGCCTCTATCGGTATAGCCCTGCCTCTCAAAATAAAAGCAACAGCACTGGCAAGTCCGCCAATTATTGTATGCTCCTCGACTGTGACAATTCCTTTTACTCCATCGGCCAATTCTTTGATTGTCTCTTCGTCGATTGGTTTCAAAGTGCTGACATTGACAATCCGCAGGGATATACCCTGTTTTTGAAGGGTTTCAGCAGCTTTGAGCGCCTTATAAACCATATAGCCGTGGGCAAAGATTGTAACATCCGACCCTTGCCGTATCACAGATGGTTTGCCGATTTTGAATTCCTGACTCTCACTGGAAACATCCGGCACTTCATTACGAGGGATGCGAATATATACAGGGCCTTCGTGTTCGACAGATGCTTTTACAATCTTTTTTGTTTCTATGCCATCAACAGGAGACAGGACGGTCATATTCGGTATCGCCCGCATAATAGCAATGTCCTCAATGCCCTGATGAGTTGCGCCATCACCGAAATCTGAAATTCCGCAGCTTGAACCTATAATCTTAACGTTTACCCTGCCGATACAAACACTGACGCGAATTTGGTCATAAGGCCGACCGGCAGCGAAAACAGCGAAGGAATTTACAAACGCAATCTTATCGCAGAGCGCCAAACCGACTGCGGTAGAGATCATATTCTGCTCTCCAATACCCATCTCAAAGTAGCGCTCAGGAAACTCGTGCTCGAAAAGACGGGTCATAGTAGATTTGCTAAGGTCGGCATCCAATGCCACGATTCGCTCATTTTCTCTGCCCAGCTCTACAAGCGTTTCGCCATATACCTTTCTACAATTTTGCATATTCATTAAAACTTATCCTCAGTCCTCAAATAGTCGGCGTGCTGTTTCATACTGCTGCTCTGTCATTATTCCATGGTGGAAGTCTGCTTTACCTTCAGCAAAAGGCACCCCTTTGCCTTTCACGGTATTAGCGACAATCATCACCGGTCGGCCTTTTAGTTTATCGGTTCTGTCCAACGCATCAGCTATTTGCTTGATGCTGTGTCCGTCGATTTCTAACACATGCCAGCCAAATGCCTTCCATTTTTCAGCGTGTGGATTAGTGTCGTAGCGCTCAGCAACAGGACCGGTTGCCTGGACTCTATTTTTGTCCAGAACGGCCACAAGGTTGTCCAGCTTATAAAAAGCTGCTGTCATTGATGCCTCCCATATCTGTCCCTCAGCAAGCTCTCCATCTCCCACAATGCAGTAAACTGTATAATCCTTTTTATCAAGTTTTCCTGCCAATGCCATTCCACAGGCAACGCTGAGCCCCTGTCCGAGTGAGCCGGTGTTTGCTTCGATGCCCGGCACTCTTAACATCTCAGGATGCCCCTGGAGTATTGTGCCGAGCTCCTTGAGGGTGCTTAATTCTTTTTTTGGAAAATATCCACATTCTGCCAGGGCCGCATATTGTGTCAGCGCAGCATGACCTTTGCTCAGCACAAGTCTGTCTCTATCCGGCCATTTTGGGTCCCTGGGATTATGGCGCATCTTGTGGAAGTAAAGCACTGCGACAATATCGGCAATCGAGCACGAGCCGCCCAGGTGGCCGGGCTTGCCCGCTCCAATCATCATTACGATATCATATCGCAGTTTCCTCGCTATTTTTTCCAGCTCTGCTATTTTTTCAGCGGAAACCGACATAACTGCCCTTCTCTTAAAACCATTCTCTGTTGATGTCATTTCGAGCGAGCCGCAGGTGAGTCGAGAAATCTGTTTTTGAATAGATTTCTCCACTTCACGATGCTCAGCATCGCTTCGGTCGAAATGACGGTGGGGCTTTTCAACAAAGCATTAAAACCACTTAAACATTCCTATTAAGAAATTGCGATAGTAACAAACAAAGTTGCGATACGCAATGAAACTTTTGGAGAAACACGGATAGATACGGACATTAACACTGACTGGCACAGACTATTCATTTCGGCGAATACAGAGGATTTTGCTGTTGAAAAAGGATTCAGTTTGGGTAGAATTTTGAGTCGAATATGATTATGTGAAGAAAAAAATAAATAGCAGACTGTAGTCACGTCCGAGGGTAAATAACAATGGAACCTAAACTATCTGGACAAGAAGAACAATTCCAAAATCTCGAACGAGATGCCTTTCGTTTCGCCGCCGAGGGGAAATTTGGTAGGGCATTAGAAAAACTTGATATGGCGATGAAACTTAAAACTCTTTGGTATCACGTTTTCTATAAAGTGGTATGGCTTTACAGTACTAACGATACTAATAAGCAGAACGACGCAGCTAAGCTAATAGACGACGCTGTTATAAACTTTGAAAAAGAGGAGCAGTTTTATTTTCTCTGTCTTCGGGCTGAGTTTCGTTTTAAGTTGGCTATAAAGGCTGCTGCTACCGCCACCTTATCGGGAATAGATAATGCGGTAAAACAACTACAATTGGCATTTTCAGAAACAGATAGGGCCCAGTACCTACTATTACAGAATAAAATTAAAGTAGATGAATTAAGAAAAAATATACCTGAGGATTTAAGAAATACTTTCCCGGTTTTCCTTAATTTAGACGACTTGAGTGGTCATTTACGAACTTTGCATTCAAGCATTGAAGTCATAAGGCATTCACTTTTGCTCTTCAAATTGATGGCCGAAACAGAAAAGAGAGTGAACGCCGAAATTGAGGCAACAAAGTCCAGAATAGAATCAGAGAGGGTAAGGACAATAGAGCTATTAGGAATATTCACGGCTATTTTTGCATTTATTTTCGCAGGGGTACAAATATTTACAAGAGTATCTCTTTTAGAAGGACTTGTTTTGCAGTCAGGTATGGCTCTCGTAATGATTATATTTTTCTTGGGTTTTCATATGGTTATTGAACCAAAAGCGAGAACTGCACTTTTGAAAGGAACCCTAATCGTTCTTCTGCTTGGTCTATTATTTGGACTTCCTCTTTACGCGAAATATTTGCAAGACACACCAATAACAAAATCTGAAATGGTTAACCCGGTGCAACATCAAAGAGTAGAACCGAATATCATCCAGGATGTAAATAATAAGAAATAATGGGAACATCTAACATTTTTTCAAACTATGTTTCGACCAGCCCATACACATTTCAAATTATAAATCATCAATAAATTTCGTGTTAGTCAGTGTCTTTCCGTGCCAAAAAACCTCGGTGTCCTCTGTGGCAAATATTATCTGAGGTTTGTCAGCGCAAATTTCCTCGTTGCCTCGGCTAATAAACTCTCGGCATTCGCAATTGCATAATCCAGGTCCATTGTTTCTTCTGCGGCGCTGACCGCGGCGGTAATTCCAAAATCCCGCCACTGTTGTTTTGGTAGCTCAACCTTTCCGGCGATAACCGCGACCTTCGCCCGGTTTAGCTTTGCGGCTTTTGTTACGCCGGATACAACTTTACCCCGCAGCGACTGTGAATCAAATCGCCCCTCACCTGTAATGACCCAATCTGCATCGCTGATTTCTTTGGCTAAGCCACTCTCCTTTATAATTGTCTCTACCCCACTGGCCAGCTTTGCATCCATAAAGGCAAGCGCACCTGCTGATAGTCCTCCAGCCGCACCGCCTCCGGGGATTTTGTGTATTTGTATTCCTAATTGATGTCTGACTACCTCGGCAAGGTGATTTAATCCGGATTCGAGCCGTTCGACCATTTCAGCAGTTGCGCCTTTTTGCGGGCCAAAAACTATAGCCGCTCCATTTTTGCCGCAAAGTGGATTGTCAACATCACAGAGAACTTCAATCTCGGGCAAATCTATTTTCTCAGGCCTGATTATCCTATCAATATATTCCAACTGTCCACCGCCAAAACCAATTGTGTTGCCATCCGGATCCAGGAACTTCCATCCAAGAGCCTGAGCTGCACCGACTCCGCCGTCAACTGTTGCACTGCCGCCGACTGCCAGCAGAATCTTGCCGGCACCATAGTCCGCGGCTGCCCGAATGAGCTGGCCCGTCCCAAAGGTGGTTGTTTTAAGGGGATTAGATTGTCCCGAGCTCAATAATTCCAAACCGCTTGCCTTTGCCATTTCTACCAAAGCAACTTTTGTATCTGGGAAAAATGCAAATCCGGCACTGACCTGCATTAGCGGCAATGGGCCCATAGTTTTTATCTCAACCCATTTTCCTCCGCGAGCAGCCATCATGGCCTCTGCAGTTCCTTCTCCACCGTCAGCCATTGGAATACTGACTATTCTTAGCTCAGGGTAAATCGACTGTAAAGTGTCTTTTACAATCTTACAGGCACAAACTGCACTGATACTCGATTTAAACGAATCCATTGCAACTATGATTTTCAATTTATTTACCCTCTAAAGAGTTCTGACAGCAAACCCTGTTAGAAGCCCTTCATCCTTCTAACGGGACTCACACGGGGCATTCTAACGGCTTAAACAGGATTTAACATAACAAGGATGTCAGTAGAATTCAACTGCCCAAGATATTAAGATAACGTCCAATCTTACGTGTCAGTTTTGTTTTTGTGCCATCTAAGGAGCTGGCGTTCGGATTTCCGTGCAGGACTCAGGCGTGGAAATTGCAAAATAAGATATCCCTTCTGAAATCTTCTCAAAAGAAAAAGGTTGACTTTTTAGGTTAAACTCCTTAAACGAAACACACATGCCAAAAGGACCGCATCCTAAGAAAGACTGAAGAAGTGCAGAAAACAAAAAATGAACAAGATTATCGATGTACAGATAGGCCAAGTGAAGTCGGCCCAGGGCAAAGCAATCTTGAGATCGAAGGCTATAGGTTCCTGCATTGCCATTGTTGCCTACGACCGGGTCAGATTGATTGGGGCTCTGGCGCACGTAATGCTGCCGGGTAGGGCTCCTGCGAGGAAGAAACGCGGCGTAAAAACGAGATATGCTGCTGATGCTATCGATGCAATGCTCACTCAGATGACCCAGTTAGGTTCAAAAACTGACAATATTAAAGTGGTCTTGGCTGGGGGGGGAAATGTACTCGGTAGAGAAGATGACACGATTTGCAGAGACAATGTGGAATCGGTCCTGGAATTGCTGCTGCAAAAGCAGCTCAGCGTGCAAGCTCAGGCAGTCGGAGGAACAGCCAGAAGAAGTGTTTCTCTCGATGTCGAGCGTGGAATTGTATTCTGCACCGAAGGTAACGGCAGCAAAATGCAACTGTACAGGGCATAAAAAATCTCAGGATAGGATTGTTCCTGTCCCCGCCATGGCGGGGACATCAAATTAGGAGGGACAATGGGTAAGCAAAGAAAACGTCCGCCGGACAACGATAGGTTAAGTGCTATCGAACAACAACTTAGGGCTGCGAATCAACAATTACGGGCCAGCCAGCAGCAGCTTAGAGCTGCCAATCAGCAGATGGAGGCCAGCAATCAACAACTGCGCGCCGGCGAAGATGAGCTGCGCAAGGTTAACCAGGATTTGAGAGGGCGCGTTAAAGAGTTGGATTGTCTCTATGGTCTGTCCCAACTGGTGGAGCGGCCTGATATAGTATTAGACGAGATTTTCCAGGGTTTCGTCGAGTTGATTCCCAACGGCTGGCAGTATCCTGAGATTACATGCGCACGAGTGGTCTTTGAGGGTGAGCACTTCAAAACACCCAACTTCAAGGAAACTAAGTGGAGGCAACTGGCGGATATTGAACTACTTGGCAAGAAGGCGGGGGCACTGGAGGTTTACTACCTGAAGAAAAAACCCGAATTAGATGAAGGGCCCTTCCTGAACGAGGAGAGGAAGCTTCTAAACGCCCTTGCTGAGCGATTAGGGCGCATCGCACAGCGCATCAAGGACGAGCAAGCTCTCAAAGCAGCGTACCAACAGTTGCGAGCGGATGAGCAGCAGCTCAAAGCCGCTAACCAGCAGCTACGTGCAAACGAGCAGCAACTCAAAGCCGCTAACCAGCAGCTACAGGCAAACGAGCAGCAGCTTAGAGCTGCAAACCAGCAATTACAGGCCGAAGTCAGGGAGCGTAAGAAGACCGAAGAAAAAATTGAAGCAGCACTTAAAGAAAAGGAGGTGCTGCTAAAGGAAATTCACCATCGAGTTAAGAATAATATGCAGTTAATATCGAGCATTCTGAACAGTCAATCCAAACACATCGAGGATGAACAAGCATTGATGATGTTCAAGAATGGCCAGAGCCGTATTAGGTCAATGGCACTGGTACACGAAAAATTGTACGAATCCGAGGATTTAGCTGGAATTGATTTTGCCGAATATATACGCAGCATTACAACTTATTTGTTCAGCCTCCATAAAATTAGTGAGGCCGTTCGATTGAATGTAGATATCAAAGATATTTTACTGGATATCAATACGGCAATTCCCTGTGCTTTGATTGTTAATGAAATTGTTTCAAATTCGCTAAAATATGCCTTTCCAGAGGGCATAGAAGGCGAAATATACATAGGACTTCATTCAAATAAGCGTGACAAGCTCATACTGATTGTCAAAGATAATGGCATTGGATTTCCAAAAGAGCTGGACTTTAGAAAAACTGAATCCTTAGGTATGCAGTTAATAATTATGTTAGTAGAGCAGCTTGAGGGCACAGTAGAGCTTGAAAGAAAAGAGGGAACAGCATTTACTATTACGTTTGGAAAAACAAAAACCTAAGGATGGGAAGGCAATCAAGTGGCAAGTGCAAAGATATTAGTTGTGGAAGATGAAAGAATTGTCGCCAAAGATATACAGGATACGCTGAAAAGTCAGGGATATGATGTTCCTGCTATTGCCTTATCCGGAGAAGAAGCTATTCAAAAAGCAGCCGAGATACAGCCGGATTTGGTATTGATGGATATAGTGTTAAAAGGCAATGTCGATGGTATAGAGGCCGCCGAGCAAATCCGCGATCGTTTCGATATTCCTGTGGTGTACCTCACTGCTTATGCAGATAAGGAAATAGTAGAGCGGGCAAGGATAACAGAGCCATTCGGTTACATAATCAAACCGTTCGAAGAGAGGGAATTACGCACTAATATTGAGATAGCTCTTTACAAGCATAAGGCGGAGGAGGCGCTGCGGGAGACGAGTCAAACGCTTGAGGCAGTGTTTCAAGCGTCGCCGTTACCCATCGTTGCTTTGAGCAGAGATCGAATCGTAAATATGTGGAATCCAGCGGCTGAGCGAATCTTCGGTTGGGGCGCACAAGAAGTCATAGGACGTCAATATCCTGCTATCCCTAAAGATAAAATGGATGAAGCTAATGTCTTGTTCCAGCGTGCGCTGAAAAGCGGATTAACTGAAGTGGAAACACGTCGACAGCGGAAAGATGCTTCCATGATTGACGTCAGCATCTCAGCTGCTCCGCTGCGTGATGTTCGCGGTAACATTAATGGCACTATGGCGGTAATCGCTGATATCACTGAGCGAAAGAAGGTAGAAAATGCGCTAAAAGATAGCGAAGCACGATTACGCGAACTGTTTGACCAGGCTCCGGTTGGATACCACGAGCTTGACGCTAAAGGGCGCATTACCCGCGTCAACCGCACTGAGCTTAATATGCTTGGTTACAGTGCTGAGGATATGGTTGGCCGAGAGGTGTGGCAGTTTATTATAGAAAATAAAACATCTCAACAGGCCGTCACCGACAAGATATCAGGCGCCATACCGCCCGGACGGGCCTTCGAACGCACATATCGGTGCAAGGACGGAGCTACAATACCTGTTCTCGTTGAGGATTATCCTTTGAGGGACGAGACGGGCCGTATTGTGGGCATTCGTTCCACAATCCAGGATATCACCGAGCGCAAGAAGGCAGAGCAGACTTTATGCGAGCAAAAGGAAATACTCCAGACCATTCTGGATAATATTCCTGTCATGATAGCTTTTTTGGACCCAAATGGCGTTCACAAGTGGGTTAATCAAGCATGGCAAAAGAAGCTTGGCTGGTCTTTGGAGGAGGCTCAAACGCAGGATGTTCTGCAGGAATTTTACACCGACCCGGAATATTATCAATATGTTGTGGATTTCATAGGCAAGGCCGAATCCAGATGGAGTGATTTCAGGACACGCAGACGCGACGGAACAGTGCTTGATACCACATGGACCAATGTCCCTCTCTCGGACGGTTCCAACATCGGAATTGGCTTGGACATCACCGAGCGCAAGAAGGCAGAGGAGGCGTTGCGGAAGAGCGAACAGAAATATAAAGATCTCTTTGAGAACGCACGAGAGGCGATAATAACGGTTGATCTGGATGGAAGAATTACTAACGTAAATAAGCTGGTTGAAGAATACGGCTTCAAGAGAGAGGAATTGTTTGGGAAAAACCACTTTGAATTTATTGTCGAGAAGTACAGGGCCAAAGCAGGTAAGGGTTTTGAGAGGTTGGTTCACGGCGACATAGTCCAAGGTGAGATGGACGTAATTACTCCCAAAGGAATCGTCACCGTAGAGTACAGAGATAATCCAATAGTATGGGCAGGAGAAGTTATTGGCGTACAGATAATTTTGACGGACATCACCGAGCGCAAGTGGGCAGAACAATTACTGCGGAAAGAGCGAGACAAAGCTCAAAAATATCTTGATGTTGCAGCGGTTATGATGGTGGCTATCGATGCTGAGCAAAGAGTGGGCCTAATAAACAAAAAAGGCTGCGAGATTTTAGGCTATAGTGAGGACGAAATCCTTGCCAAAAACTGGTTTGATAATTTTCTGCCCGAAAGCGTTAGGGAGGAGGTAAGAGACATCTTTGAAAAGACGGTACGTGGAGAGATTAGCCCACTTGAGTACTACGAAAATCCTATTCTGACAAAGAGCCGCCAAGAGCGATTAATCGCTTGGCACAATACCATATTAAGAGACGAAAAGGGAGAAGTTATTGGCACTTTAAGTTCCGGCGAGGACATTACGGAACGCAAGCGGACAGAAGAGCAGCTACAAAGACAAAAGAAAGAGCTCCAAGTTATTCTCGATTCTGTACCGGCATCGATTCTGTATAAAGATAAAGAGAATCGATTTATTCGCGTCAATAGAATCTGTGCCGAGCTGGTGGGCAGGCCTATAGAAGAGATAGAGGGCAAATCCTGTTTTGAGATTTTCCCTCATGATCAGGCAGAGGCTTTCTGGAGAGACGATAAGGAGGTAATTGCAGGACATCCAAAAAGAAACATTATCGAGCCTGTTGAAACTCCTAAAGGTACAAGATTGGTTCAGACAGACAAAATACCTTATAGGGACGAAAAGGGCAATGTAATTGGAGTAGTAGGTTTTGCTATTGACATTACCGAGCGGAAGAAAGCGGAACAGGCCCTGCGGGAAAGCGAGCAGCGTTTCCGTACACTGTTTGATCAGGCGGCTGAGTCTGTTGTCTTAGTCGATAAGGAAACGCTGGCTTTAGTGGATTTCAATGAACGAGCGCATCAGAATCTTGGATTTAGCCGGGAAGAATTCAGAAAGCTGACAGTGCCGTATCTTGAAGTCATGGAGTCTGCTGAAAACGTCAAGAAACATGCGGAAAAGGTTATGCGGTCGGGTGAAGATACATTTGAAACCAAACTAAGAGCAAAGAATGGTCAAATCCACGACTTCTTAGTAAAGACCAGAACAGTTTCATTAGGCGGAGAAGATTATTCCCTTAGTGTATGGAGTGACATCACGGACCGCAAGAAGGCGGTACAGGCTATACGGGAGGCTGAAGAAAAGTATAGAACACTTACTGAAAATTCGCTTACCGGTGTCTTCATCCATCAGAACGGAAAATATATGTTTGTCAATGAAAGATTTGCCCAAATTCATGGTTACAGACCTGAAAAACTGCTGGGAAAGGCATACATGGCTTTAGTCCATCCTGACGAAAGGGACATTGCTGCACAGAATTTATCAGCAAGACTTGCAGGAAAGGACGTTACGCAGTGCTATGAAATGCGGAGACTGAAGAAAGATGGACAGGTCATCTGGTGTGAAATGATGGCAAGCCATATCGAATACATGGGAAAACCTGCCATAATGGGCAATATCACCGACATTACCGAGCGCAAGCAGGCGGAGGAGCAGATTGCCAAGCTGGCTAAGTTCCCAGCCGAAGACCCCCACCCGGTTCTTCGTATTTCTGCCTTCGGCACTGTCATGTATGGCAATAAGGCTAGCTTGCCGCTATTGAAGGCTTGGCGGTGCCGCGTTGGCGAGTCTCTGCCAGACTGCTGGTATAGGTTTGCATTAGATGCTCTAAGCTCCGGACAGAGTGAGCAGACTGATATACAATGTGATGGCCGAACATTCACTCTGACGTTCGCGCCTGTCGTGGATGCCAACTACGTCAATGTTTACGGCCTTGACGTCACGCAGCGCAAGCAAGCAGAACAGAAACTTCTGGATTACCAGTCACAGCTTAAATCTTTGGCTTCGCAATTGACTCTGGCTGAGGAACGTGAAAGAAGACGGATAGCTGTTGAACTACACGACCGAATTGGCCAATCCCTTGCTATTTCCAAGGTCAAGCTGGATGGACAGCGTCATTCCATTTCTCCAACTGATAAGGGTGAAGTCTTAGAGGATGTTTGCAGCCTGCTTGGTCAAGCAATTGCTGACGTGAGGTCTTTAACGTTTGATTTAAGTTCTCCTATACTGCATGAGCTGGGCCTTGAGGCTGCTGTGGCTGCGTGGATTGCCGAGGAAATCGAGCAAAAATATGATATAACGGTTGAATTGGAGGTTGAGAAAGAGCCTAAGCCGTTAGATGATGATATCGGATCGCTTCTATTTCGTGACGTGCGGGAGCTGCTTTTCAACGTAGTCAAGCATTCTCAGGCAACGAAGGTAAAGGTTTCGATTCGGCGTATTGGCGAACGGATAAGCATTAGTGTTGAAGATAATGGGATGGGATTCGTTCCAGCCGAAGTAACTGCAAAGGCTGTTAGAAACGGCGGATTTGGGCTGTTCAGCATTCGGGAACGATTGGAGCAATTAGAAGGGCATCTTCAGATCGAATCTGCACCCGGTGGTGGATGTAAGGTTACAATGATAGCTCCTTTGAAAGAAATAAAAATTATCAATGGAGGATAAAAGCGATTTACTTCATCGATTCAATTTCGCAGAATGGCCAGGCCTACATTTTTCCAAAATCCAGAGCATAACTTTCCTGTTAAACCTGATGCAGGAGTGGTTAGTTACTGAGTGGCAAGTAGTTAATTAACCATCTCGTGATTTCAAATTCATCCTTCGCAGCCCCCAAGTGGCGGAGAACGGAGCAGAATTTCTGTTACCAGACTTTAAGTCAATGCCTTTAATAAATGGAGTAGGCTTCGGCCAGCTTTATTGAGTCGAAGCTTCGAACATGATTGAAAGAACCACAAAGGAAAGGATTCGTATCATGTTAACCGTAAAATACAAAGAAAATCTTAAAACTGCTTTTATCCCGTTTCTCCACAGGATGTGGCGCCAGCTGCGCAGCATGGCTTGCGCCACATCCCAGCGACCTTGCGGCAGAGCCGGGTCGAGAGAAATGCTAACTCATCTCAGTTGGCTGATTTTAACTTTAACGTTGCTCGTAGAACCTATTTTAGCTAAACAACAACGCAGTAGTAATAAATCGAGGCCGCAGCGGCGGACTGCATCCGCACTCCGACAGCCATCAAAACCACCTCTGGCAGATAAAACACCTAAAAACATAGCTTCAATGGTGCGTTCCAGTATGCCTCGAATCAGTGTAAACAGCTCAATCCGACGCGGCTCTGCCACAGCACGAAGTAGCCTTACAAGAATCGCTAAACCTAATACGAGTATTAGTCAGCCCAATGGGGCTTTGTCCAGCCGGCTTAAAAGAGGTAGAACCAGCACGACGCTCAACCGCACACCTGTCCTACAACAACAGAGTTCCGTCGGCACTTTAAGACGTTCCATCGGTAGAACACCTACAATCCAGTTGAGATATAGAGCGAGTTCCACTATAGGAAAACGGACTACCATTAGCTTGGATAACAAAATAAGTTCAGGCAAAACATCGCGTATTAGAAGCCTAATCGTAGCGAGAAGGCCTTCTGCTGTCACCACGGCAAAACCGTCAAGCACAAGTAGGGATAAGCGCACAACCACAAATAAAACGTCGCGTATAGGTGAATTAATCGGTAAGCAAAGGACGTCTCCCCAAATCGTGATAAGATCGCCAGCAAAAAGCCAAAGTGACGGCACAAACTTAAGAAATCGCACTCATCCTGGCGACTCGTCTCTGCGAAGCGCTTCGCCGAAGCGGGAAGCGCCAAGCCGTAGCCAGATAAGCTCAATAAGAACGTCACGCATTGCCAGCCCCATCACGAAGCAAAGTCGCTCTGTATCTACATCCAGACACAGCAGAAACGGTGGACTTCTTGAAAAATTAAGAGCAATCGGTAGAAAACCTGCGGAAAACAGAGCCGAAGCCAGTCGGACACGCAAAGGAATAAACCTGAGAGTCTTGGACAGATTACGCACTGGCTCAAGAGAAGGAAAGTCTGCCCAGAAGAGGCAAAAAAATACTACGCACGGAAATGCCGACCCGTCCATGGTGGATCACGGTGGACCATCTAAGGGATACCGTGAGCATCCATCGGTAGTAAGAAACAAACACCGCTATGAACATATCTACTGGGACTACCATAACCAACTACGCCATAGAATTATTTGGCCAAAGTATCGTTTTGCTGTGTGCTATAGGCACGGTCCACGCTTTGCATTTCGTTATGTTTATCCTTACTATCTCCGCAGATATATTTTCACCAGCTTAGGTGGCTACTGGCCGTTAGATTATAGTTACATCCGGTATTACTGGTACGGCTGCCATCCCTACCGGTGGTACGGTTACTATCCCATTGCCCGCGAAGTAACAGGCGAGACGTACAACTACTATACATATAACTATTATTACGGCGATAATGGGACTGTCCCATTTGCCTCCGCTCAAGTGATAGACGGCATTCCGCCACGGCGGATTGACCATAATACCTTTGCAGATGTCCCTGAGAAACTCGCCCAATCCGCCGAGGCGGAACAAGAACCTGCTCTGGAAACCGCTGCTGATATATACTTTGATGAAGCTGTCAAGGCCTTTGAAACCGGCAACTACGAAACAGCCGTTGAGAGATTCGCCGAGGCAAAAGGACTTGCAGCCGATGATATGGTACTTCCTTTCGCATACTCACAAGCACTTTTTGCTAATAAGCAATATGAAGAAGCGGCTGAGATTCTCAGGACAGCTTTAGAAAAGGTATCCCCCGAAAAGGAAGGTGTCTTTTATCCTCGCGGCTTATATCCAGATGGCGAAATCCTTTTCGAGCAAATTGATCATCTAAGCCAAAAAGCTGAGCTTTATAGATTCGATGCGGACCTGCAACTACTTTTGGGGTATCACTTGCTCGGCATTGGTAAAATTGATAAAGCCATTGAGCCACTGGAAAGTGCCAGCCAAGACATAGAAAATGCAGCCGCTGCTACAGTATTGCTTGATCTGCTGGCCAAAATCAGAACCGATGCTAAGGTTGACAATAATGACTAATAAAAACAGAAGACAGAAAACAGAGGACAGAAGACAGAGCCGCGACCGTGAGGGAGCGGGCCGTCTCTTATGATTGATACAATAAAAAAATTTTTCGAATTTCAAGGAGGCACAAAATAGTTAAGGACATAGTGACAACTTTAATAACGGTGATTGTAAGTTTAGCCTTGGTTTTCGCAGCCGGCTGCCAAAGCGACGCACAGAGCGGTGCTGCACTCGGCGCCCTGGCTGGTGCCGGCATCGGGCAAATAGCAGGTCGCAACACAGAATCTACCTTGATTGGAGCAGCAGTGGGCGGCACAGCCGGCTATATGCTGGGCAACGAAGGTGACAGGAAAAAGGCCCAAGCCGAAAGGGCTTATCTGTGTGAGCAGACGGATTACATCACTGTCAATATCACCAATAGCAACGGCTCTATCAGTCAGGTAAGACTCAGAAAACATGGAGTTGGCTACGTGGGCACACGAGGCGAGTACTATAACCACCTGCCAACCGAAGATGAATTAAGGCCCATATACGGCTTTTAGTCCGTCTAAGTCCGCCTCGGCGGATCTGGTCTTGCAATAAAATCAAATATACAAACAAAGCGCATTTATTTTTGTATGACCGTATAAAAAGTATTTGAGATTTTCCTTGAAGTATACGCGGTTAATTTGGTATAAATAGAATTGTTCAAATCCGTACATTTTGGCTCTCTAATGCTTTGTCGCAGGTGATTTGAGAAGTTGTCATTGCGAGGCCTGCAAGGCAGGCCGTGGCAATCTCATAAATCAAAAGTTAGAGATTGCTTCACTTCCACCTTCCGTCCCTTAGGGGCTACGGAGGACGGGTCGCTCGCAATGACATCCATCATTCAAACTGCGACAGAGTACGAGGGCGTTTAGGCTATATGGTCACTCGGAGAGCAGTTATAATCTATTAAGATACTGAATTCTCATGTGAAATTGACGCCGATGAGTTAATAGTTACATCTTTGTCAACAGCCTATATAGGGCTTTTGAGGGAAGGAGGTAAAAGTCGGATCATATAAAAGTTCTTTTTGCCGCACGAAATTGGGTAGGCGTGCCAAGTAAATTCTAATATCTAAATCCGAAATACTAAACAATATCAAAATCCAAATTTCAAATGCTCCAAACGTTTGGGATTTCGTATTTTTGTCATTTGTATTTGTTTAGAATTTAGAGTTTAGGATTTCGGATTTCACATGGCAGCTTGTCCCTTAGGGGCTTGTTGAGTGTAAGCGGTATCTTGGCGCGCGGCCAGGAGTTTTGGATTGTTGTATTAACCTTTTTGAAGGAGGATTATTATGTATAAAAAATTGATTTCTATGGTTTTTGTTGTTTTGGCACTAACTCTGGCGTCCACAACTTACGGTATAGGGATAGGAGATTTTGAAAACGATATGGACGGATGGGTCGTTTATGACGATCCCGACAGTTCCACCGACCCCAATGC